>Ga0066180_10000031_pt1 | contig 20119 bp, 18 predicted proteins | sample LauGreSBDMM110SN_4_FD_59338 | JGI IMG/M metagenome (GOLD analysis project Ga0066180, IMG submission 59338) | Freshwater lake microbial communities from Lake Michigan, USA - Su13.BD.MM110.SN (version 2) (version 3) | ecosystem: Environmental > Aquatic > Freshwater > Lake | place: Lake Michigan... | reverse complement strand
CCGTGGTCCATGAGCGTGCAGGGAAGAAGAAGCAGTGAAGGCTAACCTTCAGGATCAAAAGCGGCTACTTGAGCTTGTTGATCTTGATCTTTCTCTCGTGCGAAACGCAGGCGATAGAGCCAAGCTCCTTTCGGCAACAGCTATTTCGGAGGCGGGCGAAAGTGCGCTGGAGCTTTCTGATCGTCTTATCGACGCACGAAATAGAGTCGGTGATCTAGAGCTTGAACTAAAACGCTCAGAGAACGACCTTGACCTTGTTGAAAACAGAATCGCAAAAGATAACCAGCGACTTTCTTCGACTACTTCGGCAAAGGATGCTCAAGGTATCGAGCACGAGCTAACCACACTGGCTAAGAGAAAAAGTGAACTAGAAGATGCCGAGCTCGGGATCATGGAAGTTCTGGAGACGGTTCGTGCTGAGCTATCTAGAGCCGAAGCTGCAAAATCTGCAGCTGAACAAGAATTAACTCAACTTAGAACGGCACTTGAAGCCAATACTTCGGTCCTAGATTCTGCACGTGCCGAGCTTTCTTCCAAGCGAAGTGCCCTAGTTGGACTTGTCGAGCCAGAGCTGGCTGCGGCATATCAAAGAAAAGCGGATCGAAACGTTGCCGTGGGCAAGCTAGTGGGCCGCGAATGTGGAGCATGCCGACTGTCGATAACTGCAACAAACCTAGAAGAGATTCTTGCTTTATCAGCAGATGAAATTGCAGAATGCCCTAACTGTCAGGCCTATTTGGTGCGCTCATGAAGTTGATTATCGAAGCAGATGGCGGATCTCGTGGGAATCCTGGAATCTCGGGAGCAGGGGCAGTTGTAATAGAGGCCGCTACCGGAAAAATCCTAAAAGAAATTTCCCAGGCAGTAGGAATTGCAACCAACAATGTTGCCGAGTACACGGCTGTACTACTTGCCCTTGAGGCAGCTTTCGAGATTGACCCTGCGGCAAGCGTAATGGTTCGGATGGACTCCAAGCTGGTAGTTGAACAGATGTCGGGACGTTGGAAGATTAAGCACCCAGACATGATGGCATTGGGTTCAAAGGTGCAGAAGTTGATTGCATCCAAAGACGTTGAGTTCGTTTGGATTCCGCGTGAGCAAAACGGGCTAGCTGATGCACTTGCCAATAAAGCCATGGATTACTCCGGCGCCCCTATCGCCTCCGCTGTTGAGTTCAATCTTGCCGAACCGTCCTCCATTCGGGCTCCACGTCCGAGTGCTGGGGCGACGACAACTATGATTCTTGTCCGTCACGGACGAACCGCCCTAACCGAGTCTAGAAAGATCTCTGGTGGCGATGGCGAGAATCCCGATCTATCGGAGCTTGGTAGACAAGACGCTAGGGAAGTTGCAGAAGAGCTTGCCAAATTTGGTCACTCCGGGAATTTTGCCTATTTAAGTGCGCCGACTGCCATTGTGCATTCTCCTATTGCCAGAGCTCAACAAACGGCGCAGGCAATCGCCAATCGTGTTTCCCTTCCTATGGTTTCAAACGATGATCTTTCCGAAATAGGTTTTGGTGATTGGGACGGGCTGACCAATGAAGAGGTATTTACCGCTCATGAGCAGCAATACAACGCTTGGCGAGGATCTTTCGAGGTAGCGCCTCCAGGAGGAGAGTCCCTAAAGGACTTTGACGCTCGAGTTAGGAAAGCTTTCGATTCAATTCTTGCAAATTACTCTGGGCAAACAGTGGTTGTGGTAGCTCACGTGATGCCAATTCGAGCACTGCTGCGCCTAGCTAACGACGCCCAAGTGGCGGGGTTTTGGCGAACCAACATTGGACCGGCATCAATTTCTATCGCCCGATACTGGGGGCTTGAGGCCGCCGAGGTCATCTGCACTAACTCAACAGCCCATTTATCTTCCTAGCGCTCGAAGCTAGACTGGTCCGTGGATGGGTCGGCAAGGCGGTCGCGGCAGTTTACTGACGAGGAACGTCCGGGCTCCAAAGAGCAAAATGGTGGGTAACGCCCACCCGGGGTAACCCGAGAGATAAGTGCAACAGAAAGTAAACCGCCGAGCAATCGGTAAGGGTGAAACGGTGGTGTAAGAGACCACCAGCGAACTGAGTGATCAGATCGGCTATGTAAACCTCATTTGGAGCAAGACCAAACAGTGAGCGCTTGAGGGCTGCTCGCCCAAGCTCACGGGTAGGTCGCTCGAGGCACTGGGCAATCAGTGCCCTAGATAGATGACCGTCACTTCGAAAGAAGGACAAAACCCGGCGTAATAGCCGGCCCATCCACTTACTCCGGCTTTAGCCGTCTGTATGCGATAAATGCAGCTCCAATGATGCCAGCGTTGTTCTTTGACTCTGCTGGGACCATCTTGATTTTGGTTTCAATCAGCGGCAAAAACTCCTCATGCTGCTTCGAAACGCCGCCGCCGATAATTATCAAATCTGGGCTCAAAAGCCTGTCAACCATGTTGAAGTATTTGGTAAGCCTCTTGGCCCAATCCGCAAAACTTAATCCCTCGCGCTCCTTGGCAGAGTATGAAGCCATGCTCTCGTAGTCGACACCGCCTATCTCCAAATGCCCCAGCTCGCTGTTGGGAATGAGTTTGCCGTTCATAAACAACGCTGTTCCAATTCCAGTACCAAGTGTGACCATAAGTACCAGGCCTTTTCGCTCCTGGCCCGCGCCGTATTTGATTTCCGCTACTCCTGCCGCGTCAGCGTCGTTGAGTAAAACAACTTTGCGATTAAGTGCTTTTGAAAAAAGCTTCTCGGCCTTGAACCCAACCCAGTCTTTTGAGACATTGGCCGCAGATAAAGTCACACCATCTTTGATGAGAGCTGGAAAGCAGATGCCAATCGGAGTGTCTTTGTCGCGATCCAGTTGTTCGACAATTTCCGCCACTTTAGCAATTACTTCTTCGGGTGAGGCGCCTTCAGGAGTATCAAAGCGAATTCGCTCGCCGAGCAAAACACCTTTTTTGGTGTTTACCAGTGCGCCTTTGATGCCGGTTCCACCGATGTCAATTCCAATTGCTTTGCTCATAGAAATTTCAGTCTAGGGCAGGGTTAGTACTCTGGCCCCCGACTCGGTCACCACCAGAGTGTGTTCAAATTGCGCAGTGATTGATTTGTCTTTAGTTGTCACGGTCCAGTTGTCACTCCAAATTTCCCACTCGTGGGTACCGAGGGTAAGCATTGGCTCAATGGTGAAAACCATTCCCACCTCCATGGTGTTTGCATAACTCGGAGCGGCATCGAAGTGGGGAATCACTAGACCAGAGTGAAATGCCTCGCCAATACCGTGGCCGGTGAAATCTCTTACCACTCCGTAGTTAAATCTCTTGGCATAAGACTCGATCGTTCGGCCAATCACGTTGATTGGCCTTCCAGGCATCACAACAGCGATTGCCCGGTCAAGCGCTTCTCTGGTCCTTTCAACTAGGTCCGCGACATCATTGGATACATCGCCAATCAAAAAGGTTGCATTGCTGTCTCCGTGGAAACCATCTTTGAAAGCCGTTATGTCAACGTTCATGATGTCACCGTCTCGCAAGATAGTGTCATCGGGAATTCCGTGGCAGATGACTTCATTAATCGAAGTACAGCAGGACTTTGGGAAACCTCGATAACCCAGCGTCGACGGGTAAGCACCTTTAGAAACTATGTACTCGTGAGCTAGCCTGTCTAGCTCGTCGGTACTGACACCCGGTTTGGCATTGGCCCCAACCAGAGCTATTGCTTCCGCGGCAATTTTTCCGGCGGCTCTAATCTTTTCTATCTGGTCGACCGTTTTGATGTGGCTACCGGTCCATTCGGCCGGGGCAGGCTTGCCAACGTATTCTGGTCGCGCAATAGAACTCGGCACGGAAAGCGGTTTTGAGATCACTCCAGGCGTTAGAAATCCTGTTTGGCTGTCTCTGGGCATTGCTCCAGTCTATTTTGAGATGCGCGTTAGGCTCTTGCTATAACCCGGAGGTAAAAAAGTGTCAGATGCACGCAAGTACTGGTTCAACATAAGAACTAGGCAGGTTGAACTTGGGCTAAGAAGTTCATCGGAAGATCGCATTGGACCTTTTGAAACCGAGGCTGACGCAGCCAAGGCCGAGGCTATTGTCAAAGCTCGTTCAGAGGCCTGGAGAGCGCAAGAGAACGAAGAGGACTAGTCCTCGAAGGAATGCTCTTTACTTGGAAAAGTAGCTGATTGAACTTCTGCTCGATAGGCCTTAGCCGCAGCTGATAGATCTGTTCTAAGCGAAGCATATTGCTTGACGAACTTTCTTGAACCAGTTGAAAGACCTGCGAAGTCCTGCCAAACCAATATCTGACCATCAGTTTGGTTTCCAGCCCCGATACCGATTGTTGGAATAACTAGCTGTTTTGTTATTGTGGCCGCAACGGAAGCTGGAACCATCTCAAGCACGATTGCAAAGACCCCAGCGTTTTGGAGTTTTGTGGCTTCATCAATTAGCTGCGCCGCAGAGTCCCCGCGACCTTGAACCTTAAAGCCCCCGATTACATGAACTGACTGCGGAGTGAAACCCAAGTGACCCATCACTGGAATGCCGGCTGCGACTATGGCTTCAATTTGGGCAATTCGAGAGCTTCCGCCTTCGAGCTTTACGGCAGATGAGCCGGTCTGCTTCATCAGTTTTACGGCGTTCTCGACTGCCTGCTGCGCGCTAATTTCGTAAGAGCCAAAAGTCATGTCCACAACTACCAGTGAATGCTTGGCAGAGGTAGCAACCGCTTTACCAAAGCTCAGCATCTCTTCAAGCGTAATTTCCAAGGTGTTCTCGTGTCCAAGAACGGTGTTACCTGCAGAGTCACCGACCAAAATCACTTCAATGCCCGCCTCGTCGAAGATTTCTGCAGTCAAAGCGTCATAGCTGGTAAGACATGCAAATCTCTCGCCCGCTTGCTTCATGGAAGTTAGCGTGCTGGTTCGGATTTTCTTCAGCGAGGTGCTCATTTTGTCTTAGCTCCACCCATTTGAAATTGGCATGCGGCGCTCACGGCCAAATGCAAGCTTAGTAATCCTTGGGCCGATTGCGCCTTGGCGTCTTTTCCATTCAGAATTCTTGACAAGATTGAGAACCGAATCAACTAACGCACCAGCGAAGCCTTTTGCGGTTATCTCCGATGCCGAAAGTCTTTGCTCGATGTGAAGCTCGAGAATCTGATCAAGAACCGCATAATCAGGAAGCGAGTCTTGATCTGTTTGCCCTGGACGAAGCTCAGCAGAAGGGGCCTTGGTGATGGATGATTCGGGAATCGGGGGAGTTTCATCAGCTATGACCGCCATTTCATTTCGGTGCTTGGCTAGAGCCCAAACCAAACTCTTTTCAACATCCTTGATTGGCGCGAAGCCTCCCACAGAGTCGCCATAGATAGTCGAGTAGCCCACCGCCAGCTCAGACTTGTTTCCGGTTGTGAGCACCAAGTGGCCATTCTGATTAGAAAGTCCCATCAGGATTACTGCCCTAATTCTTGCTTGTAGATTCTCGGCAGCAAGGCCATCAAGATTTAGTTGACCCATCGCGGTATCAACCATTGCCTCAATTGGTTGCTCTGAATAGATAAGACCGGTGTTTTGAGCAAGGGCTCGTGCATCGGTAAGTGAGTGCTCAGAGGAATACTTGCTTGGCATGCCAACACCAAAGACATTGCTTGCCCCCAGTGCGTCAACTGCGAGACTGGCGCACACCGCCGAGTCGATTCCACCGGATAGGCCAAGAACTACTGATGTGAATCCATTTTTTGCAACGTAATCCTTGAGCCCAAGCACGAGTGCTTCCCAAATTTGCTGGTGAGGCGTGAGCGGTTCTGCAGTTTTTGACACCGGTGAAATTTTGGATTTTGATTCAACATCAAAAACGCAGAGGTCTTCGCTGAATTGCCTGGCTCGAACAATTTCTTTTCCAGAACTATCGACTACAAAGCTGTTTCCATCAAACACTAGATCGTCCTGGCCACCAACGAGATTTACATATGCAACTGCTGTGCCTTGAGCTTTGGCCAAAGTCTGAACAAGTTCAAGACGAGAGTCTGTTTTGCTCGTTTCAAATGGCGATCCGTTCAGAACAAGGGTTAGATCTACATTTGATGCCCCAATCTCTGCAACAGGCCCACCCGATTGCCAAATGTCTTCGCAGATCACCGTGGCAAACTTCATGCCGTTTGCTTCGAAGGTAAGTAAGTCCCTTCCAGGCACGAAAACCCGGTACTCGTCAAACACCGAATAGTTGGGCAAGTGGTGCTTTGCGTAGTTGCCGGAAATCTTTCCCCCGGCGATAACAGCGGCTTTGTTGGCTCCGATTGCCCAGCTCGTTGGGTTTTCAGCAAATCCTGGATAGCCAACAACCAAAGTCATCTTCCCAAGGCCAGCCTTATCAGCGGCTTTTACCAGTTTCTCCAGAGCCGCTTCACTGGCTGAGAGAAAATCGCGACTTAGGGCAAGGTCCTCGATGGGATAGCCGGTCAGGGCAAGCTCTGGGAAAAGCACAATCTGGGCACCGGTTTCTTGAGCACGTTTAGCGAAGTTGAGGATTTTTGCGCTGTTGCCTGAAAGATCCCCAACTGTAGGGTTTATCTGGGCCATGGCTACGCGAACGGCGGGCATAAGCATTAGCCTAGTAGCAGGCAAGGAAGAGGATTTTCATGGATAAGCAGCGCGATTTCGTGCTTAGAACCATCGAAGAGCGCGGCGTCAAGTTCGTGCGACTTTGGTTCACTGACGTAGCCGGAACCCTAAAGTCGGTTGCGATTGCACCGGCTGAAGTAGAGGGAGCTTTCGCCGAAGGGCTCGGCTTCGATGGCTCAGCCATTGAAGGCCTCTCAAGAAGTTATGAAGCTGACATGTTGGCTCAGCCCGACGCTTCGACTTTTCAAATCCTGCCGTGGCGAGGGGAGATTAACCCAACCGCAAGAATCTTTTGCGATATCACGACTCCCGATGGCCAGCCGGCAGCGGCTGACCCTAGAAACGTTCTTCGTCGAGCACTGGCCAAAGCCAGTGATCTTGGGTTCTCTTTCTACATTCACCCGGAGATTGAGTTTTACCTTCTAAAGTCGTCTCAAATTGGCCCTGAGGGGCCAATCCCGGTTGACAAGGCTGGTTATTTCGACAACGTTCCAGGTGGAACTGCTAATGACTTTAGGCGTCGAGCTGTGTTCATGCTCGAGCAGCTCGGTATCTCTGTTGAATTCAGTCACCACGAGGGTGGCCCGGGTCAAAACGAAATCGACCTTCGCTACGCCGACGCATTGACTATGGCCGATAACATCATGACTTTTAGAACCGTCATCAAAGAAGTTGCCATCGAGCAGGGTGTATACGCGAGCTTTATGCCAAAGCCTTTCACTGAGCACCCTGGATCTGGAATGCACACCCACATGTCGCTATTCGAAGGCGACACTAATGCTTTCTACGACGCTAGTGGTCAGTATCACCTTTCAAAGGTTGGACGACAGTTCATTGCGGGTCTTCTGCGTCATGCTCCTGAAATCACAGCAGTCACAAACCAGTACGTGAACTCATATAAGCGTCTGTGGGGTGGCGGCGAAGCCCCAAGCTTTGTTTGCTGGGGTCACAACAACCGTTCGGCTTTGATTCGTGTGCCGCTTTACAAGCCAGACAAGGGCCAGTCTTCGAGAATCGAGTACCGCGCAATTGACTCAGCGGCAAACCCATATCTTGCCTATGCACTGCTGCTAGCAGCGGGGCTAAAGGGAATTGAGAACGAGTACGAACTTCCGGCTGAAACAGAAGACAACGTTTGGGATCTAACCGACTCTGAGCGTCGCGCGATGGGAATTCAGCCTCTACCTCAATCACTAGATCACGCGATCAGAAAGCTAGAAGAATCTGAACTCGCTGCTGAGACCCTTGGCGAACAAGTCTTCAGTTACGTTCTTGCAAATAAGCAGGCCGAATGGTCTGCCTATCGTGCACAAGTGACTCCTTTCGAACTCAAGCAGAACTTCGAGACCCTCTAGAAACTCATGGCTCTCGAGCGCACCACCTCGCTCTCTGAGCTTGCAGGCTACGGATTTATCAATCTAGAACCAGCACTGAAAAACCTCGAAGAGCTTGTTGGGCTAATTGGTGAGCGGGTACGACCAGCACTAGCTTTTGTCGCTAAGGCGCAAGATCCAGATCAATCCCTTGAGCTGCTGCTTCGACTCTCTAGAAGCCATACCGGCCAACTCCAATCCTTCTGTGCAAACGATAGCCGCCTTCAAAGATTGTGTTTGATTCTAGGGGCATCAAGCGCACTATTTGAATTCTTAGATCGCCACATCGAGCACTTAAGCTTGCTCGAGGGCAAGCCAACCCTTCCTTCACCGGATGATCATTCCCGAGAGCTTTTAGATCAGGCTGGCTCGGTTGCCCAAATTCGAATTGGCTATCGCAAACAGCTAACAAAAATTGCAAGTTTCGATATCGAGCAGCTTGGTCCAGTTGAGGGAGTGGCCCAAATTGCCGCTAGCTTGGCCGATCTTGCAGGGGCAACGCTTGATGCTGGGCTGATGCTAGCTCGTCGGGAAATTTCCAATCAAGAAAACTCAGTTAGTTTTCCAGAATTGGAAGTTTCGGCGACAAGGGTCGCAGTAATCGGTATGGGCAAGTGTGGAGCGCGGGAGCTAAATTATATCTCCGACGTAGACGTGATATTTGTCGCCGAGCCCTCCGGGGATATTGAATCCTCAAGGGCCATGGAGATTGCAACCAAACTGGTCACTCGGATGATGAGAATTATGGACGAGGTTGGAAACGAACCTTCTTTGTGGCAAGTGGATGCGAATTTGCGACCGGAGGGAAAATCTGGGGCACTAGTTAGATCTTTAGATTCACATCAGAGCTACTACGAACGATGGGCCGAGAGTTGGGAATTCCAAGCGCTACTAAAAGCTAGGCCAATTGCAGGTGATCAGGCCCTCGGTGCTGATTACATTTCTCGAATCTGGCCTAAAGTTTGGGAAAGCACGGTTCGTGAGAATTTTGTTGAGTCTGTCCAAAAGATGCGACAGAGAGTCACCGACCACATTCCCATAAGCGAAGTCGATGCACAAATAAAGCTTGGCCCTGGGGGACTTAGAGATATCGAGTTCACAGTTCAACTGCTGCAGTTGGTTCACGGTCGAAATGATGAGTCAATCAGAGTCCGAGACACCCTTGGGGCACTAGAGGCTTTATCAAACGGAAGCTACATCGGTCGCGATGATGCGGAGCGCTTTAGCGCCCACTACCGCTTCCTAAGACTGCTCGAACACCGGATCCAGCTCTCGGCAATGCGTCGAACCCATCTGATGCCAACCGACGAGAGGGCTAGGCGCGGCATTGCGCGTGCGGTAGCTCTGGAGTTAACTGCCGAGCAACTAATTACCCGCTGGGAAAAAGTCAAACTTGAGGTTAGAGACCTTCATCAGCAACTGTTCTATAGGCCTCTATTTAGCGCAGTTTCTGGATTAAGTCAGGAAGATCTTGAGCTAACCAGCGTGCAAGCGCAAGACCGCTTGGCTGCAATTGGATTTGGCGATACCAAAGGTGCACTTGCCCACATCAGTGCACTCACCACAGGCTTATCAAGAAGAGCCGCGATCCAAAGACAGCTTTTACCAGTGCTACTTCAATGGTTTGCAGAGGGAACCGATCCGGACGCTGCACTACTGGCCTTTAGGAGACTCAGCGAGGACCTAGGGGACTCGCACTGGTACCTTCGCATGCTTCGAGATTCCTCCGGAGCGGCAAAGCGCATGACGCAGGTTTTTTCAACAAGTCGTTTAGCTACAAGTCTTTTTGAAAAGATGCCGGAGGCGGCAGCCTGGTTCGATCGGGAAGACGAGCTTGAGCCAGACACCCTCGAATCACTAAATGCTCAGTTCGAGGCAATTGTTTCCAGACACGAGGATGCTGAGTTAGCGGCAGCTAGCATTCGAGCAATCAGACGCAAGGAAACACTGAGAATTGGAATTGGGGCAGCACTTGGAATTATTGATCTTGGGCGCACCTCCCAGGGCCTAACCGACCTAACGGAGAGCTACCTGATTGCAATTCAGGAAATTGCAACCAAATTCCTAATTGAAAAACATGGCCCGCTTTGTCACGAACTGGCGATAGTTGCCATGGGGCGCTTTGGCGGAGCTGAGCTCGGATTTGGTTCTGACGCTGATGTGATTTTTGTGTACCGAGTGCTGGGAGAGGATGTCAACAAAGCTCAGGCCGAAGCGGAGATTCTGGTTTCCGAAATTAGAAGACTTTCAGCAGATCAAAGCTTGGAGTTTGAACTTGATTTGGACCTTCGACCAGAAGGCAAGAATGGGCCGATCGTACGATCGGTAGATTCCTATGCCGCTTACTACAAACGCTGGGCAGGCACCTGGGAATCCCAAGCACTTCTTCGAGCAAGACTGATTTCTGGCGAGCAAGCAATTGCATCGGAATTCGTGGAGCTAATTAACTATTACCGGTACCCGGAGGTGATCGAGCAGGCGGCAATTGTTGAAATTCGCCGCATCAAGGCAAGGGTTGAAGTTGAAAGACTCCCTCAGGGAGCCGACCCCAAGCGCCATCTGAAACTTGGTAGGGGTTCCATCAGCGATGTCGAGTGGCTTGTCCAGCTGTTCCAGTTGAAGTACGCCAGCGCAAACCCGCAGATTCAAACTCCGCACACTCTTCCAGCCTTGGAGCAAATGGAAGTGTGCGGGTTGATAAACAATTCCGATGCGAGAGTCTTGAAAGAAGCTTGGGTGCTATCTTCTTCAATCCGCTCAAACGCGATGCTGTATCTAAACAAAAGAACCGATGTGCTTCCGTTGGATAGGCAGCAACTCGAGGGCATAGCTAGGTTAAATGGCTATCCGCGAGGGGGAGCTAGCAGTCTTGAGCAAGACTACCTAGCTGCCACCCGTCGCGGACGCGCTGTTTTTGAAAAGCTGTTCTTCGACTAAACGCCGTAGTAAAGCTCGAACTCGTAAGGGTGAGGCCTCATTGCAAGAGGTGCAATTTCCTTCTCACGCTTGTAGTCGATCCAGGTTTCGATTAGATCCTTGGTGAACACATCTCCTGCAAGAAGGTAGTCATGGTCTTTTTCCAGGGCCTGAAGTACTTCTTCTAGAGTTCCAGGAACCTGTGGAATTAGCTTGGCTTCTTCTGGCGGCAGTTCGTACAGGTCCTTATCTACTGGCTCGTGTGGCTCAATGCGGTTCTTGATTCCATCAAGTCCCGCCATCAGCATTGCTGCGAACGCTAGGTAAGGGTTTGAGGACGCGTCTGGAGCACGGAACTCGATTCTCTTAGCCTTCGGGTTAGTTCCGGTCATCGGAATACGAATTGCAGCGGATCTGTTTCCTGCCGAGTAAACCAGGTTCACTGGAGCTTCGAATCCAGGAACTAGACGGTGATAGGAGTTCACACTCGGGTTAGTAAAAGCTAGCAAGCTTGGAGCGTGCTTCAAGATTCCACCGATGTACCAGCGTGCCATGTCGCTTAGGCCGCCGTAGCCGGACTCGTCATAGAACAGCGGCTTGCCGTCTTTCCAAAGTGACTGGTGAACGTGCATTCCAGAACCGTTGTCGCCAAATAGAGGCTTAGGCATGAAAGTCGCGGTCTTGCCAAATGAGTGAGCAACGTTTTTCACTATGTACTTAAACTTCAGAACGTCATCGCCTGCATTAAGCAATGTATCGAAGCGATAGTTAATTTCTCCCTGACCGGCAGTTCCAACTTCGTGGTGGCTGCGCTCAACTGAAAGACCGGCTGCCTCAAGCTCGAGAACAATCTGGTCTCTCATGTCCACATGCTGGTCAACAGGTGAAACTGGGAAGTAGCCCCCCTTGTAAGGGGTCTTGTTTGCTAAGTTGCCGCCTTCTTCTTTGCGACCGGAGTTCCAAGCAGCTTCTGAGCTGTCAATGAAATGGTAGGCGGTGTTCTGCTTGTTCTCGTAGCGAACGTCATCAAAGATGAAGAACTCTGCTTCAGGAGCAAAATATGCGGTGTCAGCTAGGCCTGTGGTGTTTAGGTAGGCTTGAGCTTTCTTTGCTACCTGACGTGGGTCTCGTCCGTAAATCTCACCGTTTCTAGGGTTGTAGATATCGAAAATCATGATCAAGGTCTTCTCGACGCGGAACGCATCAAGGTAAGCGGTTGTGACATCAGGGATTAGCTGCATGTCTGATTCGTGAATTGAAGCAAAACCACGGATTGAAGAGCCATCAAATAGCTGACCATCGATAAAGAACTGCTCATCGATCATTGCAGCAGGCAAGTTGAAGTGCTGCTGAACTCCAGGTAGGTCAGTGAATCGAACATCTAGGAATTTGACGTCGTTATCCTTGATGAACTTCACGACTTCTGAGGCGGTCTTGAACATGCTTGGTTCCCTTCGATTATGTCTTGGCAGCGGCTGAAAGCTCCGGTTAGCCCTAACTCTAGCGAGACTGATGTTTCAGAAAGTTCTTAAAATGTTTCAGGAATGTAAAACTTACATTCGGCGGCCGGGGCGGATCCGGTTTGGATCAATCCCCTTGGGGATAGGAATATTCAGGCCAAGACCTGTCAGACGCTTGTTCACAACCGAGATCTCGGTCCTATTCAGGGCCTTCTTTAGCTTGTAAATGGTCTTAGTTAGAGCGTGAAGCGGGGTCGAAGAGGGATCTTGATTGACCCAGACCACTGGAATTGTCACTCCTGGTATGGCCCTTGAGACCTTGCGCTTTTCATCTTCGATCAGCTGTCTGACTCGAGCTGAATTTCCCTCGGCAATCAGGACTACGCCCGCTTTACCAACTGCCCGATATACGGCGTCTCTGGATTTTGGATCAACGGCTACTGGCATTTCACTAGTTGAATATCCGCGCTTGAGCGTTGATCCGATAACTGCTGCTACTGCTCCTGGCTGACCAGATATACGCATGAAGGCAGCTTTTTCTGCTCGGCGCGACAAAACAGTCAGGGCGATTAGAAAGCTAAAAAGCAGCGTGGTTATTGACCAGAGAAAAACAGTAAGTGCAGAGTCTCTAAAGAACAAGACAATAGCCAAAACACCAATTGCTAAGGGAGCTAGAAAGCCAAGGGCACCGGCAAGCACAAAGTTCTTGTCGGATTTAGCCGTGAGCTTATAAACCTGCCAAAGCTGCTTAATACGCCCTGGTTCTTTTTCAATCTTCGGTGCTTTTTCTGCCATGATTTCCTATTTTCTTTATGCGACGGCTTGCGCGAAGCCATCTTTGGCTGCTGCGTCGGCCAGATGCTGTAGGTTTGCGGGAACGGGAAGACCTTTTTTGTTCATGGACTGAGCCCAAAGGCGACCTGCTCTGTAAGAAGAGCGAACTAGGGGACCGCTTAGAACTCCTAGGTAGCCAAGTGCTTCAGCTTCTTGTTTCAGCTCAACAAACTCCTGTGGCTTAACCCAGCGGTTTACCGGGTGGTGCTTTGGAGTCGGCCTCAGGTATTGGGTGATGGTCAAAATGTCTGTTCCGGCATTAAACAACTCAATCATGGCCTGAGATATCTCTTCGCGAGTCTCGCCCATTCCCAGAATCAAGTTCGATTTTGTGACCATCCCTGCGTTGCGCGCTTGAGTTAAAACATCTAGAGAGCGCTCGTAGCTAAAAGCTGGCCTGATCTCTTTGAAAATCCTTGGAACAGTTTCAACGTTATGGGCAAATACTTCTGGTTTGGCATCGAAGATCTTCTGTAACAGCTCTGGTTTGCCTGAAAAATCTGGAACCAATATCTCAACTCCGGTTCCTGGGGATTTTTTATGAATTTGCTTGATGGTTTGGGCATACAGCCAAGCGCCTTCATCGGGAAGATCATCTCTTGCAACACCGGTGACGGTTGCGTAGCGAAGCTCCATCTGACGCACAGAAACTGCCACTCTTCTTGGCTCGTCCGGATCGAAAGCTACTGGTTTACCGGTATCAATCTGACAGAAGTCGCAGCGTCTTGTGCATTGGGATCCACCAATCAAAAATGTCGCTTCGCGATCTTCCCAGCACTCATAGATGTTTGGGCACCCTGCTTCTTGGCAGACGGTGTGTAGGTTTTCTGACTTGACCAGCTTGTGCATGGCTTGGTACTCGGGGCCCATTTTTGCAACTGTTTTGATCCACTCTGGTTTGCGTTCAATTGGAACGGCTGAGTTTCTTGCCTCGATGCGAAGCATCTTCTTTGCAGGCTTAGTTCCAGGATCGGTCTGGGTCATGCTTCAACTTTAGCAATGTCTCGAAGACGCATCATTACCCGCTCAGCGGCCATAGCTGGGGTCACCTGCTTGCCGGTTAGGGCAGAAACGGTGCTGGTCCCTGCGTCTTTGATCCCGCAGGCAATGATTGTTTCGTAAGGATCGAGGGAGTTTGAGCAGTTCAGAGCAAAGCCATGCATGGTGGTGTGATCTGCAACCCTGATTCCAATTGCAGCAATTTTGAGGTGGGTATCGCCAACTGGAGCCCAGACGCCTGATCGACCCTCGACTCTTTCGGTTTCAAGACCGAAGTCAGCACACACATCGATGAGTATTTGCTCGAGCCAACGAACGTATCCGACCACATCAATTGGGTTTGGAAGTTTCATGATTGGATAGCCAACCAGTTGTCCTGGACCGTGCCAGGTAATCTTTCCGCCCCGGTCGACATCAATAACCTCCGTACCATCATCTGGTCGTTCTGAATCCTCGGTGCGCTTGCCAGCTGTGTAGACGCCTTCATGCTCAAGCAAGATACAGGTATCTGGCCTGATGCCTTGAACAACTTCTTTATGGATGGCTCGCTGGAGGGAGAGCCCCTCAAGATATGGCACGAAATCGGGATTAAGTCCTGCGGTTAGAAATTCCGGCACATTTCAATTCTAAGAGTTATCCCAAGAAGCAAATCCCAGCACTCAGGGCCCGCGGTACCTTGCGATGCTTGATTTCATGAGGCAGATGCATGAGCGCGTTCTGGTTGCCCGCGGGCACTACCTGGGAAAAGCCCTTTCCGTCAGAGGTCTTCGCATCTACCAAACTCACGATCAACTCGGGTCTGAATTCCTACTTATCCATGGAAAAACACTCGGACCAAGCTGGCCAACTATTGCAAAAATGCTCGACGAATCACAAATTGAATATTCGCTTATTGAAGCAGGCAGGCACTGGCTGGTTGTGCCAGACGGTGAAAGAATCCGCGGGATTGTTTCGGGTCTGAACAAACTAGCAAAACAAAGCGCTAGTGAAGAGGTGTTTGTGCCTGAGCTGGGCTTTGTGTCTGCGGGAATCAAAAAGCGGTTTGAAACACGCACCCTGCTTGGTCCGGTTTCGATTGGAATCGCGAGCTTGGGTTTATTTTTTGTGCCGACTTCAGTTCCAGAGCAAACAAATTTAGAGCAATCTGCACAAGTGGAGATATCTTGCGCATTGGATCTTTCCGCTGATGAGCTAAAGGATTGGGTAGCAACTAGTCTCGAAGGCCGTGAGGCAGCGAATTCAGCTGAAGTGCTGGTGCAATCCGCACTTGGAACGCTTAGTCTGAAGATTCAGCAAACACTTGGATCGACTCAGAGCTGGACAGGCAAAATTGAGTGCGAAGATGGTCGTTCAAAACAGTTGCACTATCGCCTCGATGCTTCCGCGCACGGAAGTCTGGTCGAAATTAGGCAGGAACTAAATCCCTAGGTTGTTTTGGAAGTTCGCTTCTTCAAGTCGAGCCTTAACGTCAACTAGATATCTAGAAGCATCAGCGCCGTCAACGAGGCGGTGGTCGTAGCTCAGGGCCAGATAAACCATTGAGCGAATAGCAATTGACTCTTGACCGTCGCTACCTGTAATTACCACCGGGCGCTTCTGAACCACACCAGTTCCCAAGATGGCTACCTGAGGCAAGAACACAACAGGGGTGTCAAACAACGCTCCGCGAGATCCAGTGTTAGTAAGGGTGAAAGTTCCACCCACCATCTCGTCTGGCTTTAGCTTGTTTTCACGAGTTCGTGAAGCTAGGTCTGCAATCTGCTGCGCAATCTGAGCCAGGCTCAGTGATGCCGCATCGCGGATTACAGGAGTTAGCAAACCACGATCGGTGTCAACGGCAAAGCTGATGTTTTCACTCGGGTGGAAGTGAATGGTTTCGCCATCGATTGAAGCGTTTAGCTTCGGGTGAGAACGAAGGGCCTCGGCGCTTGCCAGGAAGAAAAACGGCATAAAGTTCAACTTTGTTCCGGTAGCTGCCGTAAAGCGAACTTGGATGCTCTTTCTCATCTCAGCTATACGAGTCACGTCAACTTCAACCACGGTAGTTAGCTGAGCTGATGAAATCATTGACGCAACCGCACGCTCGGCAAGTACCTTGCGCAGTCTTGACATCGGTTCGCTAGTTCCGCGCAGTGCGCTGACTGGAGCCGGAACGTGAGCTGCGGCTGGCGCAGCAGAAGATCCAACTGGAGCAGAAGTTGCCGCCATGACATCTTCTTTGCGGATACGACCGCCAACTCCAGTTCCAGAAACTCGAGAAAGATCTACACCTGAATCTTGAGCGAACTTTCTAACCAGGGGGGTCACGTATCCTGCATCAGTTGATGAAGCGGCAGGGGTAGAAATTACCGGCGCTGCAACTACTGGAGGTGCAACGGGAGGTGCAATCACTGGAGCAGCTTCAACAACAGGTGGCGCTTCGATAACCGGAGGAGCAACTGGTGCTGCAACTACCGGAGGGGCAACTGAGGCTGGGGGAGCCGCAACTACTGGAGGAGCAACAGGTGCTTCGGCGGCTGGTGGTGTTGGTGCAGCTGATCCCGAACCTGAACCGATGATTACTAGAACCGCTCCAACTTGAACGGTTTCATCTTCTTGAACAAGAATCTGCTCGATAACACCAGCTACTGGAGATGGGATCTCGGTGTCTACTTTGTCTGTTGATACTTCTACAAGGGGCTCGTCAACGTTGACGCTGTCGCCAACTTTTTTTAGCCAGCGGGTGACCGTTCCTTCAGTGACTGATTCACCAAGGGCCGGTAGCACTACGGATTCACTCATTGTTTCTAACTCCTTGTTATTTCTATCTAGAGTCTAGGCGTGGGCATGAAGAGGCTTGCCGGCAAGGGCTAGGTGTGCCTCACCCATGGCTTCGTTCATGGTTGGGTGAGCGTGAATCAAGGTTGCAACATCCTCTGGATAGGCTTCCCAGTTCACAATCAGCTGAGCTTCACCGATTTGCTCGCCAACGCGAGATCCGATCATGTGGACTCCAAGAACCGGGCCGTTATTCTTGCGAACCAGCTTGATGAAGCCCGCTGTGCCTAGAATCTGGGATTTCCCGTTTCCAGCCAGGTTGTACTCGTAGGTGGAGATATTATCGTCACCATACTTCTCTTTTGCCTTCGCTTCAGATAAACCCACGGATGCAATCTCAGGCTCACAGTATGTAACCTTTGGAATTCCGTCTTCGTCGATTGCGACCGGGTTTAACCCCGCGATATCTTCAGCGATAAAGATTCCTTGCTGGAAGCCGCGGTGGGCAAGTTGAACTCCTGGAACGATGTCGCCGGCAGCATATACGCCAGGAAGGTTCGTGTTCAAACGGTCGTTGGTGATTACCCAGCCGCGATCCATAGTTAGGCCTTGTTCCTCATAGCCAAACCCAGCGGTGTTTGGGCCTCGACCAACAGCAACCAGCATCAGCTCAGCTTCAACTCGAGTTCCGTCTTCAAGTACTGCAGTCACTGAAGAATCAGTCTGTTCAACTCCACTGAAGCGAACTCCAAGCTTGAAGTCGATGCCACGCTTTCGGTAAGCGCGTTCAAGTGCTTTGGAGATTACTTCCTCTTCATTTGGCACCAGGTGAGGCAAGCCTTCGATAATGGTGACTTCAGATCCAAATGATCGCCAGATTGAAGCAAACTCAACACCGATAACTCCGCCACCAAGAACAATTACGCTCTTTGGAACAAAGTCCAACTTTAGGGCGTGATCTGAGGTGATTACCCGCCCACCAATTTCAAGTCCAGGAAGCGATTTGGAATAGGAGCCAGTTGCCAGAACAACATTGGTTCCGGTGTAGTTATCGCCATTTACAGTCACGGTCTTAGGTCCAGTAAGACGACCTTCTCCGGCAACAACGGTGATGTTCTTGGAATTGATCAGACCGGTTAGGCCTTTGAAAAGTTTGTCGATGATGCCATCTCGGTAGCTGTTGACTTTTGGCATATCAATTGAGTTGAAGCTTGCATTGATTCCAAAGTTCTCAGCTTCCCGGGTGTTGTCAGCAATTTCAGCTGAGTGAAGCAGAGCCTTGGTCGGGATACATCCGCGGTGAAGGCAGGTGCCTCCGAGCTTGTCTTTTTCAACCAGCGCAACTGTTTTGCCAAGTTGAGCTGAACGAAGTGCAGCTGCGTAGCCACCGCTTCCTCCACCGAGGATTACAACGTCAAATGAGTGATCGGCCACGCGAATTTCTCCTTAGAGCAGGGATTTTTTAGGATGCCGGCTAAGTTTACTACCGTTATCCAGCTAAGTCGCGGGCCAGTTGCACCAGGGTGCGAACTGTGACTCCGGTTGCCCCCTTAGGCGTGTGTCCATAGGCAGCGGAGTCATTGTTGGCAGGACCTGCAATATCTAAATGTGCCCATGAAGGCGACTTCTTGCCCTCAGTTCCAACGAACTCCCTTAGGAACAATCCAGCAATCAACATGCCGCCGGCACGATTTCCAATCTTTACGTTGGCGATGTCGGCTATATCTGAGTTCAAAAGTGGTCGAAGCTCATCAGGCAGTGGCATGTGCCAAACAAGCTCACCGGTTACAGCGGCGGCACTTTGCACCTTCTTTATTGCCTTTTCATCTCCCATCAGTCCTGCATACCTATTACCCAGGGCAACCGTGGCGGCGCCAGTAAGAGTTGCAACATCGACTATGTAATCGGGGGATTCTTCAGAAGCCATGGATAGACCATCGGCCAAAACCAGTCGACCTTCAGCATCGGTGTTTAGAACCTCTACGGTCTTACCATTTCGAATCTTTATGACATCGTTTGGTCTGGTAGCCCCTCCCGAGGGCATGTTCTCTGCAAGGCATAGCCACGCGGTTGCCTTGATCGGGAGCTTGAGCTCCGCGATCGCAATCAATGCCTGAAGACAAGAAGCAGCGCCAGTCATGTCGTATTTCATTCCGACCATTGATTCGGCCGGCTTTAACGAAAGCCCGCCGGTGTCAAATGTGATACCCTTTCCAACAAATGCAATTGAGGTCTTGGCGCCGCTTGGATTGTATACAAGCTTGACTAATCGAGGCGGGCGGATTGAACCTTTGCCAACGGCATGAATTCCTCCAAGCCCATCGGCAACAAGGTCCTTTTCTTCCCAGACTTTAATCTTTACCGGCAAGCCCTTTACCAACTTCTTTGCAGCCAGAAACATCACCTCTGGGTAGAGATCGTTGGCTGGCGCGTTAACCATGTCCCGGGTGCGATGCACTGCAGCGGCGATAACCTCTAGCCGCAAAAGCGCGCCGGCAGTTGGTTTTGCAGCGGAAACAATAGTGAGCTTGCTCAGTACCTTTTTGGTCGCTTTTGGTTTGTATGTGAGGTACTCGTAGTTGCCCAATTGGAAACCTTCGATTGCGGCTAGAACATGATCTTTTGTGGTCAAAGGAACGTCAACAACAACGTGTTCGAAGTTGCCAAGTTCGCGCGCGGCAGCCCCCATTGCCTGTCGGAGGGCATCAATCTCAAGAGTCTTGCCGAGTCCGAGAAGAGCGATAACCGAAGATCCAGGACCTGACAGTTTCTTGATGGAGCCAACTTCGGAGGAAACCCCGAGCGATTCGAGGTTAAGTCCGGCAGTTAGCTTCGAATCTAGATTGTTCTTCGCGAGCTTAACTTTCTTAGAGTCTCCTTGGACTCCAATAACCGTGGCGGTTAGGCGGGAAGCAGCAGGAGAGGTTTGGGTGAGAGTTATCTTCAGCTTTGTCATAGCGACCATGCTATTCCAGCTAGTGCTTAGACTTGGAATATGTCCAATCAGCCGCTATACGAGTTCGAGTTTGACCAAGTTGAAGTTCCAGCTGGTCTTCACTTGATTGCTGGCCTTACTGGTTTTACTGATGCCGGGGGAGTGCTCAACCAGTTCTCTGAGAACATCTTTGCGAATCTTTCGACATCGCAGATTTTGACCTTCAACAACGATGAGTTGCTC
>Ga0066180_10000028_pt1 | contig 20405 bp, 20 predicted proteins | sample LauGreSBDMM110SN_4_FD_59338 | JGI IMG/M metagenome (GOLD analysis project Ga0066180, IMG submission 59338) | Freshwater lake microbial communities from Lake Michigan, USA - Su13.BD.MM110.SN (version 2) (version 3) | ecosystem: Environmental > Aquatic > Freshwater > Lake | place: Lake Michigan... | reverse complement strand
AGATGGACAATGTTGAGAGAAAGAGAGTCGATTTTTTCGTAAAAGGTAATCAACAATCGCGGCATTCTTCTTTGAACAATAGGAAGATTCAACGGCAATAATTTGTATATGATAGTGATATGACGTATGTTTCGTAGGATGCCTTCCGTATCATCATCTTCTACCATAACATTTATTTTATCCACATTATTTTTCAGGAACCAATAAATTTTTGCTTCTTCTGTTCCTTGTGTCAAATCTCCTGGCGTATAATCATAGTACAAACTTCTGAAAATTTGCACAAATGCCCCATTGTATTGTGTAGCAACTAGAATGTCGACTTTTCCTCTCATTTTTTATCGTATGAATGTGTTGTTATTTTTTCAATTTTTTATGTTTTGTCTGCATATATTTATGAGTTGGTGATTTTCGGGTTCGCTTTTTCCTTGTTTTTGGCACAAATCCTTTACACAATAGAAGTAGGATTCTTTGAACGACAATTTCAATGACTATCGTGTGGTATATTCAATTTTCTAAATGATTACAATCATGTAATCATTCAGACAAAATATTTATGCCTGGCCGTATGCCTGGCCGTATGCCTGTCCATATGCACGGGCACGGGCACGAGCACGAGCTTGCGCCATTGCCATAGCACGTCCTTGGGCAGCTGAACGCGATTGAGCCATTCCTTGTGCCATTCCACGTGACATTCCACGAGCCATTCCTTGAGCCATTCCACGAGCCATTCCTTGATACCTATTTGAGATTCTCCTTCTTCTATTTTTTTTTCTTTTTTTAGTTCCACCGAAAGCTCGCGATAATCCTCCGAATAAACTCATATTTATAGAAAAGAAAAAAATTTTCACCATAATTTATTAGTATTGGGCCAATACATTTTATCACCCGGTTTAATATTATAAATGTGTTGAAAAAGTTTTATTCGTGCGAGCGGACAATTTACTCTATATTTATTTAGTGGATGAGGGTTTGTTATCAATAACATCGGTATTGCCCCTCTATATACTCCTTGACTGTTTTGAATAGCAAAATAAGTAAAAAATAATTTTAATTTTAAAATATCAATTTCCAACATTTCATTGTTTAAAAATAATTTATTTCTTAAATATTCTTCTAAAATGAATAATCCTGAAATATCTGCAATATCCTCGCCAACGGAATTTGTCGCATCCCATTCAACGCCGTCTCGTTTCGCAAATTCTTCATATTCATAAATAACATCTCCTATATATTTGTCAAAATGTTTCTTGTCTGATTTCGTTAGCCAATTTTTTAAATTTCCTTTATAATCATATTTACTTCCTAAATCATCTAAACTATGTGACATTTCGTGAGTAATTGTATAACCTATACTCGATAAATTATATTCAAAAGACTCGTCCATGACAACAAATGGTTGTTGTATTATTCCTAAAGGGATAAAAATATTGTTTTGGGAAGGATTATAAAAAGCATTGACGATATAATTTTGATTACCCGACAATGTAGAAGGATACTTTTGCCAATCTATACTACGATTATCCATAATAAATGGTTTATTTGTATATGTTACCATTTTTTTTAAATAATACAAGTGTTGTAATGTTAAATTTTGCCATACATCATTTGTGTATTCTAATTTGGGGTCAGGCATGAGAGAATCAATAGTTCCTATAATGAATGTTAAATGTTTTAGTTTTAATATTGCCTGTCTTTTACTTGTTGGGTCTAGCCACCTATTCCGCGATAACATATTTATAAATATAGTACGCAATTCTTCAGACAATAATGTCACATAAGAAACGACTAATTCGTCACGAAAGTGAAGAACATATTGTTCAGATAAAAATGTATTATAACACATTGTCAAACCTCGTATTCCCATTAACTCTGATGGCAGTGGTCGTACCACACCTGATATAAATTTTCCATTGAATTCGTAATCTATTTTTGAAAGATGTTTGCTAAATTTAATCATTTGTTTCATGCAGATAAAATACCAATAATTGTGCCATTTGCCAGTATTCCAATCGTTCATCAATTTCATCACATTACAGATATAGTTTGTAGAAGAAGCAATATACCACGAAGGTGTATGCGGGAATTCCATCAACCGTGTAAATAATTCCCAGTCAAATCCTAATTTCCGAGATTCAGACAATGAAATTTTATTATACCCATCTTCGTCTTCTTTTAGTTCTCCTACTAAACAATTCACAAGGCTTTTTTCACAATCTAAAATATCCTCGAAAGGTACATCCATTCTCAAAGCCCTAAAAATATCTCTTATGTATATTTCATATTTTTTAAAAAGTTCCTTCTGATAAGCATGGCGTTTTTTATCCTCGGGTGGTATTGGGTCATAAAAAGAAAAATCGTAAAAGGTTAAATTGGATGAAGATAATGAATTACAATATAATTGTGTATTTTTCAAATTAGCATTCATTTCCCATATAATCGGAAAAGAAGCTGAAAACAATGGATTTTTATGCATAAACGCCATAAGTTCATAAAAATTATCCCTTGAAAATATTCCTTCTAGAGATGTTTTAAGTTCAGCAATATGCTTGAGCATATGCGACGATTCCAGATTTTTAAATGAATCAAATACTTTTTTTTGATTAGAATCTAATTTTAAAACTTTTAACAGGGAATAAGCCGTATCTTCTTGAATAACACGAATATTATCTTGTTTAACATAAAATGTTTTTTTTTTGTTTGCGAGTTTATTAACATTTTTTATCCATAATTCATTGACAAAAGAGTAAAAATCGTTCTTAGGAGAAAGATTAGAGTTACGAAGCCTGAACAATTTAATGAGTTCTTTGTCGATTGTTTTATCAAGGACCATAGTTACTTCCTTTTTTTGTTTTTTTGTAAATATAGGGACTTTTACATAATCCACTATTTTAAATTTCGTTGGTGCTAATCTCCAATCTTTGTAAAAATTTTTTCGTGTTTTCATATTATATACAATTAAAAAAGCCCCTTGGGTTTATATGAATTAATTGGAGTGAATTTCTTTTGTGTGGGTTGGACGGGTTCTATCAGTTTTTGTTCCTTTTCTTCAGAATGATTACCATATTCATCAACAACAACCCCTGTTTTTTTCTTTAATTCATCTCTCACATATTTTGGAATCCAATGATTCCATGATATGTGTAATGTGTTTGGATGGTAATAAAATACATTAAAACCATTTAATTTTAATTTATCGATTACATAACTTATGCATGTTGCATGGTCAAAATTTGTGACACCTAAAATAATTTCGGGTACAATAAACCAACAATCTTTATTATCTGTTCGCTTTGACGTTAATTTGATTCTTACATGGATTCGATTCAATACTTTATTAAATGTTTCTAATTTTTGTATATCTGTATTTTTTTTTCTCTCGTATAATTCATCTATATTTATTTTTTCTGAAAAATCATCAATATGATTATCTATGTTAAAGATAGTCGTCATATATATAAATAATAAAAAATAATGACCAATTAAAAATATTTAAGAATATTAATGTTTAAACATTTGGTAATTGCTGGTGGCGGTTCATTGGCAATAAAAATACTAGGAACTCTTCAGTATATGCTGGAAAAATCTATTATTGAATATGATAATATTGAAACAATATATGCTACTTCTGCTGGAGCGTTAGTAGGAGTCGTGTTTGCATTAAAAATGGATATACGATTGGTAACGAATTATGTGATTAATCGTCCATGGGAAGACATATGTCAAATTACACCTACACATGTTTATAATTTATATTCAAAAAAGGGTATTTTTGACAAGTCGTGTATTGTAAAATTTATGCAACCTTTGTTAGATTTTAAAAATATTGATATAAACATTACATTGTCTGATTTTTTTACATTAACCAATATTGAACTTCATGTGTTTGCTATTGAATTAAATGATATGACCACTGTAGATATATCATATAAATCATTTCCTGAATTATCTTTATTAGATGCGTTATGTATGACTTCATGTCTTCCAATTGCATTTGAACCATTTTCATACAAAGATACATTTTATATAGATGCTGGTATCATAGCAAACTATCCATTGTCTTACTGTATAAAAAATGTGGGAACAAATATAGACGAAATTTTAGGTTTTGAAATAATAAAAAAATCTAAAAATATAGATGAATGTGACCTGATTGCCTACTTTACTCTTTTATTTCACAAGTTGTTTCAAAAAATAGATAACACCGAAAGATATAAAATACCCAATGCAATCACTTATTTATCAGACGAAACAATATATTCTGGTCTGATAGAATCGTTTTCGTCTGAAAAGAGAGAAGGTTATATCAATGAAGGAATGGAATATGGAGAGAAATTTTTACAGAACATTACGTGTTTAAAACCGATTTAACAAATTGCATTAAATTTTGCTTGTTTGGTTTTGCGTCAAAATCATATACTTTGCCATTCGCCAACAATTTAATGGTTGGAAACCCTTCTACTTTATATTTTTCCATCATGGCTTCACTTTTAGGTGTTTCTTTTGTACAATTTATTTCATTAAAAGTAATTTTATACCCATTTGAAGTTGCTTCTTCTTTGAAAGAATTCCATTCTGGTTTTGCGGAGGTGCAATGAGGACACCAATCCGTATAAAAAAATAATATTTCTGCACTCTTGTCGGTCACTTTATCTTTTTTAAAATAATAAATAAAGGTAATCAACCCAATTAAAACCGCAATTGAAAAAATAGATACAAAAATAGCAGTAAAAGGATTCATAATAAAAGGAAACATTTAATTAATTATTGTATTAACGCAAAAAAATAATAATATATACTAATGAATACATTTGTTTTTAATAACGATGATTATGAAAATGGGGATGGAATGTTAACTTCTATATGGGGGCCAGCATTATGGCATGTTTTACATACAATGAGTTTTAATTACCCTGTGAATCCGTCAGAAAAAGATAAAGAAAAATATATGGAATTTGTCAAAAATCTAGAATATGTGTTGCCATGCAAATATTGTCGCATTAATCTCAAAAAAAACTTTGAAATTTTACCATTAACAAAAGAGGTTATGAAATCACGGAATACGTTCTCAAGATATATTTATGAATTACATGAACACATAAATACAATGTTGGGTAAAAAGTCTAATCTATCGTATGAAAAAGTCCGTGAAATTTATGAACATTTTCGAGCAAGATGCACAAAACCGACAAAAAAGGAAAATGGATGTGTTAAACCAATGTACGGTGAAAAATCAAAATGTATATTGCGAATTGTTCCACAAGTTAAAAAAACAAAAACCTTTCATGTTGATAAAAAATGTCTTAAGCGATTAACCAAACGACGAAAAACTATTCAATAATGGTAATGGTTCGTTTGTTGAATCTGATGTTCCATTCGTTGCGAGGGTCGGTTCATTTGCAAAATAATTTTGTACTGGTAATAACATTGAATTTTGTTTCACATCATTCACATTTTGTTTTTGATAAGCAGATTGATATTGCGAATACTCGGCTTCCAGATTTTTAACAGCACTGTTGAGACTATCTACAAATGGGTTAGAGGGTGTAGGAGAACTTGTATTGTTTGTATTACTCGTATTGTTTGAATTCGTGTTCGAATTGTTTGTATTACTTGAATTGTTTGTATTACTTGAATTGTTTGTATTACTTGAATTGTTTGTATTACTAGTATTAGAACTCGAATTATTTTTTGAACATTCATTTATAGTAATAGGTGTTGGACAAACAGGGCACACTGGTGGGACGATTTCTGATTTTAAAATATATAAATCGTCTCGATTTGAATTTTTCGTAGAACTTGTAGAGTTGGAAGGCTGTGCTTGATTTTCATCTGTATAATAGTATTCGTTTATATAAGTAGCCAGCTCATTTCTGCTATCGGAAATATTTGGATAAAATGTGTATTTTTTCTCATCTGAATTAATAGTGAGTGTCATGGATTTTTCAGTTTTTTGTAAAACGGCACTGTTTTTACTATTATTAGAATCGACAAATACTATTTGGCTATCATAAACTTGTAAATAAACATATGTTTCTTTGTTGCCATTACCATAATCGACTACAATTTGTAGTTTTCCATCAACATTTGAAACTTGGGCTGTGCTATTATTTTGCCCATAAAACATTATTATTTTATCTTGTTTTTTTGTATGGTCATAAACATAGGACTGGACATCGGGATATTTATTTTTGAAATCGGTTAATAAAGCAATGAGTTCATCTTCCTTGGCATCCTTTGTGGCATCCTTTGTGGCATCCTTTGTGGCATCCTTTGTGGAATCCTTTGTGGTATCAGTATCATCAAATCCTTCTTTTTTTGTTGAAGTGTAAAAAAAATACAATATAAATAAAACACAGGCAATTAATAGAATATTTTCAATCATATAGTAGAATAATATTTTATACTAAATAATAAAAATACTATTAATATATATTTAATGAAAATTCTTTTTTATGATACCGAAACAACTGGACTAATTACAAAAAATAATTTTCCATATATTGTGCAGTTTAGTTACATTATTTATGATACTGAGTTAAATTCGGTTGTCTTTAAATATGATGAAATTATACATTTACGTGAAATAGAAATTCCAGAAGAATCGACAAAAATACATCATATTTCTACATTGATGTCAAAACAATCCACTGTGGAAATATTAGATTGTTTAAAAGAATTTGTTGAGCAATGTAAAAATGTTGAACTTGTTGTCGGACATAATATTTCTTTTGATAATCAAATGGTAATTGGCGAATTAAAACGTCATAACCAAGAAGATATGATAGAAAACTTTTCAAAAATGAATTTTTATTGCACTATGCAAGAAACAATCAGGTTTTGTAACATTTCAGCGACCACTAAAATGTTATCGAGAAGATATATTAAATATCCTAAATTAATAGAACTACACGATAAATTATTCGGAGAAAACACATTATCGTTAGAGCTTCATAATTCGTTTAATGACGTGATGGTTTGTTTTAAATGTTATTTTAAATTTAGACATGATATCGTTATAAATCTTACCGAAATAATGATATGATTTTTTCTTTACTCATGCTACCATAAAAATCTCCATTCAAATAAGACTGTATATATTTTATATACACATACAAGTAAAGGTATTTTTTTAATTTGCCATTTTGTCTAGAATGTTTCATACATTTACTCGTAATTTTTTTTTGCATTGCGTTCAAGTTGTTATAACTAAAGTCTCGTTTCCGAACAACCTTTGTCATGCGTGGAATACTACATTTTATAGAAGTATTTTTTTCATAAGTCATATATTCTTTTAAAAAACGATTAATCCCCCTTATCTTATGTGTTTTACCCATTACCGTCTCATTTATTTTTATATCTTTTAATAAATCTATCCTACTCCTTTTCTCGTCGTCCGTGATTTCAAATAAATTTTTCTGAAAATTTTGTTTATCATTCGTAACCAAAAATATTTTATTTTTAGGTTCAATATTTAGCCGTAATAATCCAACAAATATAACAACGCATAAAAAATGACTCAGTAAATCATCAATATTCGATGAAATATTTGTTTGGTATTCTATATTAAAAACATATACCCCTTTTAAGACTGGTACAGATACATTTAATTGCCTGCCTTCAATAATAACTGGTTTGGCAACTATAAATATCAAATTAGTTTTTGAATATTTATGTAAAAACTGATTAATTTTTTTAAAAATCAATTCGACGTCTCTATATTTATCATATAATATATGAATAATATTTGCATAATCTATAATAAAATATTTATCCGTACTCGGATTTAAAATATTCTTTTTTTTAGTAGTTGAAAATATTTGTTCGTGATAATAATGAATAAATTTATCGAGAATACTCATACTATTATATTATTTAAAAAGTTATGAAGAACACATATCGCAAACAGGTTCTGTTTTTGGTTCAATGGTAAATTGTTGTGCAGTATGTGTTGGTTTGCGTCGTAAATAATAACATCCTGTTTTCAATCCTTTTGACCATGCGTAGAAATGCATAGATGTTAAAATGTTATAATTGGGAGCTTCCACCCATAAATTTAAACTCTGACTTTGGCAAATAAACGCACCTCTATCTACGCTCATGTCAATCAAATGTTTCATTGGTATCTCCCAAACAATTTTGTACTTTTCTTTAAGATGTGGCGAAATATCCAAATGCTGAACACTCCCTTTATTTTCAATAATGCTCTGTTTTGTTTCTTCATTCCATAACCCTAATTCTTCTAATTCTTTCATAAGATATTTGTTTGCCACAATAAATTCTCCCGCTAGCGTTCGCCTGCTATAAATATTTCCAGTATTTGGTTCAAAACATTCATTGTATCCTAAAATTTGCGAAGTACTTGCAGTTGGCATTGGCGCCAATAACAAAGAGTTTCGTAGTCCCTGGTAATGAATGTCCCCTTTAAGTTTGCCCCAATCATATCTCGTCGGTGTAACGTTCCACATATCAAATTGCAGAATTCCTTTTGATGCAGGAGAACCAAGAAAGGTGGAATAACACCCAAATTCTTTTGCAAGCTCGGTACTTTTTTCCAACGCAGCGTGGTACATTGTCTCAAAAATTTGTTTGTTTATTACTTTAGCTTCTTCCGAATGATAGGGTATGTCCATTAAAAAAAATACATCAGCAAGGCCCTGTACTCCTATACCAATCGGACGATGGTTCATATTACTCGTTTTAGCGGTTTCGCATGGGTAAAAAGTTTCATCTATTATATTATTCAAATTATTCGTAACAATTTTTGTCACCTCGTGTAATTTTTCATAATTAAACACTTTATTTTCTACGAAATTGGGAAGCCCGATGCTCGCCAAATTACATACAGCTGTTTCATTTTCGTCACTATATTCAATGATTTCTGTACATAAATTAGAACTCTTTATGGTTCCAATATTTTGTTGATTGGATTTTTTATTCGCAGCATCCTTATACAATAAATAAGGTGTTCCTGTTTCCATTTGCGAGTCTAAAATCTTAAACCATAAATCGCGAGCCTTTACTTTTTTATATAGTCCACCCGTCTCGCATTTTGACTCGTAACTCAAATACAATGCGTTGAATTCTTCGCCATATACATCAGAAAGCCCCGGAAAATGATTCGGACAAAATAAATACCAGTCTTTATTTTCTTTCACACGTTCCATAAAAAGGTCTGGAATCCACAACCCGTAAAAAAGGTCGCGTGCTTTCATCTCTTCGTCTCCGTGATTCTTACGCATCTCTAAAAAATCTTCAATATCGTAATGCCATGGTTCCAAATAAATGGCAATTGACCCATTGCGTTTTCCTCCCTGGTCGATGTATCTCGCGGTAGAGTTAAACACGCGAAGCATTGGACATATTCCATTCGACCTATTTTTTTTATCTATGCTAGACCCTTTTGCACGAATATTATGTATATGAACTCCGATACCACCGGCATATTTTGATATTTTTGCACATTCTTTAAGTGTGTCAAAAATACCATCCACACTATCTTCTTTCATCGAAACTAAAAAACAGGAGCTCAGCTGTTGAGAGCGTGTGCCAGCATTAAATAAAGTTGGTGTAGCATGTGTAAAAAACTTTTGAGACATTAAATTATACGTTTCTGCAACCTTTTCCATGTCATTTTTATGAATGCATATGGCTGTTCTCAACCACATGTATTGAATTCGTTCCATTCTTCCGTTATCCTTTAGTAAATAAGCTCTTTCCAATGTTTTGAACCCAAAATAATCAATCAAAAAATCTCGTTCGTGTTTTATAATTCCATCCAAGAAGACACCATTTTCTTTTACAATGTTAAAAAACTCGTCGTTCAATATTTTTTTTTCGTGGAGAAATGTCATTGTATCACTAAAAGAGGGTGACGTATTTTTTTGATGATTCGATATTATGATATAGCTAGCAAGAATACCATAATCGTAATTATTACAAATCATTGTAGCACAATGCTCTGCTGCAAATTCATCAATCTTTGTAGTTTCAATATCATCATATAATCTGTCAATCACTTTCATTGCGAGTTGTGTGCAATTAAGATGAATTTTAGCACTTTTACACAAAGCCTTTAATCTTTTTAAAATTTTATCAAAAGAAATAATTTCTGTTTTGCCATTGCGCTTTGTCACTTTCATCTCGGTCATTTTTAAATTAAATAGTAATAAAGATTTTATATTATTATTTTATATTATATGACAACTGTCTTCATTTTATGTCACAATGAAGAAATATTGTTACCACACACGATAAAACACTATAAAACATATCTTCCGGATTGTAATATTGTTATTTACGACAATAAATCTACAGACAAATCAGTAGAAATAGCTGAAGCACAGGGTTGCAAAGTTATTTCATGGAATTCAAACAATGAAATCAATGACTATCAATATTTAGTTATTAAAAATAATTGTTGGAAGAAAGAATCTGGGTGGGTGATTGTATGTGACATGGACGAATGGTTATGTGTAACACAAGAAGAGTTAGAAATTGAACAATCAAAAAATGTTTCCATTCTCACCGTTTATGGTTATAATATGATTGGAGAAAGTAATCATATTAACCTTAAAGACATTGATTTACATGCAATAAAAAAATCAGTCTATTTTTCCGATGAAAATAAATCACTGTGTTTTTATCGTCCCGCTATTTCCGATATTAATTATAATTTAGGGGCACATAAATGCAAACCCATCTTTAATATGAAAACAAATTACAGTTCAAAAATTTATATTAATAAACATATGAATTACCTAGGTCTTCCATTTTTTATAGATAAAATGTTAAAACGATATGAAAGGTCGGAAAAGATGCGGAGTAAAAATTTGGCTTCGCATTACATAAATGATGTTGAAAAAATCAAACAATTATATTTTGAACATTTGTTTAAATCAAACCAAAAATTATACAGATAATTTGTATAATTCTCATATGTTCATTTTTCTCTTTGTTCTTTTCTTTCTCGGTTTTCTATTTTTCGCTTTTTCACTCCGTTTTCCTCCTTCGAATCTTATACGAGGCGAAATACCTTCGAATGCATCTTCGTCGTGCGCGAGCGCTTCTAGTGCGATTTTATCTTGTGCAAGTGCTTCTAGTTCAGGTATACTTTCAATTATTTTAATGTTAGAGTTGTTTCTTGCTGTTATCATTTTACTCATAATTCCATTTTCTCCATCGAACTCACTATTTAATTTTGTTGTTTTGACAATAGTCATATTACAGTCAATGAAATCGCCGGGCCCATTTTTAAAAAAAGTAAATGTATTCGGTTTAATACGTAACTTTTCTATATAATCTTCAGTTTTTAACAAATTTGCGGCTAACAAATTCCCCAATTCTGTTGGGTTCATTTTTTCCTCATTCAATCCTGCGCCATTCCCCACAAGTATATCATATTGTAAACCTGACGCCCACCCATAAAAACCTGGATATTTCAATATATAATTGTAATATATATTGTTACATCCTTGGGCACAAATACAACCCAATAAGTTTCTAAATTTATATTCACTATATAATTGAGATATAGGATATATCGTAGTATCAATTTCTATCGCTCTTCCAAAATCAATAATGATAGGTTTTAATCTCCTTGCAATTTTTAAATAATCATTGGCATCTGTTAAAAAATATGGATATTCTGCATCTTCTGGAATCACTTTAAAAAAAATATTATTAAAATGAAAATCTCCTTGTGTGTACCCCGTTTTTTCTGCTAATTCAATAAGTAAAAATGCAGCGGCTGCAAAAACCTCCTCACGAAAATTCGTCATACCATATGACGGAGATTTCAAAAGTTGGTGCATTGATGTATATTCCATAAATTCCATCGCAATTACACCAATTTTAAGGGGACGACCACGTTCACTGACCGGCAATTTTTTAACATTCAATTTTAAATCTTGTGTTATAATAGGATGGTTCTCTCCAAAAATACCGCTAAATACAATTGCAGGACATAAAGGCTCTAATCCATCCTTTGTTCTATCATAAATATTTTTTTGTATAACTAACTCCGAGTCAAATTCTTTTCGTTCTAAATTTGATGATATAGAAACAAATTTAACCAAAATGGTATGCACTGGGTCCCCGTATGTGTCCACATCAGAACTTTTATACACTGAATCAACTTTATTTTGATAACGTAAAAGAAATCCACTCGCTCCTCGCATAGGGGAGCCAACTACTATACTACCAACGATAAATCTATGAAAGGCGTCTTCTACGGCTTCTTTTGAGTTCACCTGTGTTATTCCGGACCCACCTTCTTTCATATTTCTATTCATATAATTAGATGAGATTTTATAAAAATTAAAATATAAATATAAAAATGCAATAAGTAAAATGCCAGAACTTGTTTACAATTTCAACAGTTTGTATATCTGTTTGTTACTCTTAACATATAATGTATGGAATTCCGAGTATATAAATATAATTTCAACTCAATTATATTTATTCAATTACACATCAATACTTATTCTGATAAACATAGTTGGTCTGTACTTGTTTTTGAAAAATTTTACATTTGAAATAAAAATTGGTTATTCTACCCATTAAACGATAATGAAATTTCCACCATTTCCTTTTTGATGCTTTTTGTTGCAGAAATAGAAAGTTCTTCGCGTTTCTTGCGCGTTGCACTTGTATCTTGTTTCACCTCGTTTTTTCTCCGCGAAGTACTATTTCTTGTATTCATGTCTGTTTCAATTTTTGCATAGTTTTTTTCAATATAATCAATAATATTATTTTCAAGTGCCCATTTAAAAAAGTTTAATTGTCCTATTGTCGTTTCGATACCATTACCTGAATCCGTTTTATAAGGGACTACAATTCTGTCCCATCTACAAAAAGGGTCAAATCGTTGTTTTGAATAGGCTTTCAACATTAACTTGTAGTCGTCATATACCTTAAAACGTCCATCTTTGTTTTTTATAATAACATAATATTTTTTTGCATAGTTGGTTGTGAACCAATCTATGATTCTCAAAGAAATTTTCGAATCGCCTGCAATAATAGAGAGCATCTTTTTTAAATTCTGTTGGTCATAAAACTGCATTAATTTAGTTAATATCAGTTTATTTTGTGTTGCGGAAATATTCATAATAATGATAAAATTGTCTCTTTAATTTATTTTAATTAATGAAAAAAGTGTTAGTATCTGTTCATATAAAATTAATTTAAATTCGTACCTTTATTATCCAGCATCTTGTTATCGCTTATCCTCGCTGCTTATCCTCGCCTATCCTCGCTTATCCTCTTATCTATAAAAACGAAGCTTGTGCTTCTCGCTTTCTTCAATCATCGCACCTACGATAGGTTCAAAATAATATATTACGCCATTCTTAGTTTGTCTCATCTCCCATCCATCAGGCAATCTATCCGAACTCGTTAGAATTTCATCTTCTTCATACTCTTCTTCTATTTCATTAATTTTAAGCCTATAAACACACGCGTGATACTCTGCAAAATTTTGTCTTCTTTTTTCCCATTTTCCTAGCGGCACATCCCATGCAGGCATTGGTTTGGGAGGTCTTGCACTTGGATTAGTTTGTTTTTCTGCTTGAAAAGCTTCAATCGCGAAATTGTATTCATTTAGCGCTATATCGTACAACCCTCTTATCGCTGCCAATTCCACCTCAAAATTGTCCATTTTTTCTTCATATTCTTTGCGCGATTCAGCATGAACTGCATTCAATCTACTCTTCTTTTCTTGCATTTTTTTCTCATTACGAAGACTCAATTCTTTTTCCCTTTCTTCCAACCAACTTTTTTTTGCAGCCTCCTGTCTTGCGATAAATTCTTCGGTTGTACGCTCAATGTTATCTCGTCTCACTGCCCGTTGCTCTGCTCTTCGTTTTGCTTGTCGTTCTTCTGCCATTCGTTTTATTCTCTCTACGCGTTCTTCTTCTTCGCGCACAATACGTTCTGCTTCCTCTTGTGCCGCACGTCGAGCCTCTTCTGCTTCTCGTACAATACGCTCCGCTTCTTCTTGTGCTTCTCTTGCTTCCCTTGCAGGGCGTTCTGCTTCTTCTTGTGCCGCACGAATTACGGCAATTTCATGGTCCAAAACAAAGTCTCCCCTTTCTGCCAATGGTTCTAACGCACTCTTTGCATCACCAAGAATCTTCATCTCAGCATCTGCTTCTGATTTCCTCTCCAAATTTTTGTCGGGATGAACTTTTAACGCCTCTTTTCTGAATGCTTTATTCAGCATAGATGTCGTCAATGCAACACTCGAATCTAATCCAAGTGCTCTATACATCTCCATGCATATCTCCATTGTCATTCCGTTGTTTGCTTGCATCTCGTTATTTGTATAACTTGTTTGGTAATTTGTGATGGGTCTGACCCCCAAAATATTTTTCAATTTTTTGGGGGGTCGGACTGAAAAATTCGGACCTAAAGTTTCACAATAGTAAGTGTTTTTGAAAATAAAAATTTGTCAATGGGTTTTTTCCTTCTTTCTAAATTACATTTTAAACATGATAATACAACATTATCTTTATTATGCGGCAAATCATTATTTATGCGGTCGAGTGTCCATTGCATTGGATGAAGTTTTGTCTCATAAATAATGAGCATTTCATTATGACAATAATGACAAGAATTTATTTTCAATAATTCCAAAATATCATTCAATTCGATATTAGGAATCCATCCTCGTTTTTTATCCTGATTTTTATAACCTGACAATTTCTTGGAAATATCTGTATGACTTGTCTTTAATTGTGTATGGAGTGGTTCATAATCCAATAATTTTTTCATCTGATAACGATTGTTTCTCCCAGCGATAACAATTTTTTTATCCATAATACTTATAAATAAAAGAAGTTAAACTTAATTTATGTATTTAATATAATGGAATCATTTAAAGAGACCGGTGCAATAAAAATGGTTGCTAAAAATTCTGAAATAAATGAATTAAAAAATATAAAGTACAAAACGAGTACTAAAATGTCACAAGATAGCACGGAATTATCACAAGTTGAACTATTTTTGGAAAACGAAAAAAAGAGTAATCGTTCAGAGCCGTGGAATAAATTAGATAAAACAACAAAATTTAAAAAAATAGAAGAATTTGCCAATTATTATACAACAAAAAATAATATTCCACATAGTTCGGAACTTGTTATTTTTTTGAAAGATGCAATTGATAAGAAAAAAATATACAAGGTCAAGGATATCATTTACGACAAAACCGAATCATGTATTAAAGAAATCCCTGGGCTCGTATATTTAAATCTGGATACCAAAAAATTCACATTGAAAAACACAAATAAATTAACTGCGAAAAATACTAAAGAGTAATTTACCATTTAAAATTAAAATGTTAAATTATAGTAATGAATGAATTAAACGAAACGGAATGTGAAAATTTCGTGGAAGATTTACTTTTGATTATGTATGACTATGCGCTGCATAATATCCACATGTTTTCCAAAGAAGAATACGATGAATTATTCGTTAAACACGTCGATGAATACGTCGAATTTATCTTGAATGAAACACAAATCACGAAAAACTCGTTGGAAGAATTGATTAATTATTCGATTAACATTTTTTACGAAATATGCATACCACCTAGGTCTTTTCATGACACGTACATTTTAAAATCACAGACAAATGAAGATAGAATAAATATTACAACGAAAATTCATTATTTACGTAATATGCCACAACCTCAACAACGAACAACTGAATGGTACATATTTCGTAATAATTTGATTACCGCAAGCAATGCATACAAAATATTTGACACAGATGCATCACGAAACCAATTAATTTACGAAAAATGTTTGGCATTTAATCAAAAAATACTCATTGTTCCGGAAGAAACCGAGAACTTCAAACATATTAATGTGTTAAGTCCTTTGCATTGGGGACAAAAATATGAACATGTTTCTGTCATGATTTATGAAGACAAGTATAAAACAAAAATAGAAGAATTTGGATGTATTAAACATGACAGACACTCTTTTTTGGGAGCATCTCCAGATGGGATAAACGTGGATGAAAATTCCGGTAGATATGGAAGATTAATAGAAATAAAAAATGTGGTGAATCGGGAAATCACTGGAATTCCTAAACTAGAATATTGGATTCAAATGCAACTACAAATGGAAACATGTAATTTGGATGAATGCGATTTTTTAGAAACAAAGTTTAAAGAATATGAAACAGAAGAAGAATATCTAAAAGATGAATGCGAATATAAAGGCATTATCATGTATTTTTCTCATAAAAATGGGATACCTAAATATATTTATAAACCTCTTCACATGCATGATGAAACATGGGAAGAAACAATGATGACTACTTATCAAGAAGAGGGGTTAATATGGATTAGAAATATTTATTGGAAATTGGAAATTTTAAGCTGCGTATTAGTTTTGAGAAATAATTTATGGTTCGAATATGTTATTTACGATATACGCAATTTTTGGAAAATCATAGAATATGAGCGAGATAATGGCTTCGACCATCGCAAAGCTAAAAAACGCTTAAAGAAAATTCAAGACGAAGAGACGAGTTGTTTGATAAAATTATAAAAGACTATAGTATGGAAGAGTTTTTCGACCCTGAAATATTTGATATTGAAGAATACGAAAATAACTATAACATATATACAAAAAATGGGATGGAATGTTTATATTTTACTATTTATGAGGATACAATTGAGCTTCATACATTAAACAAGTGTGGCTCAAATGGAACCTTCTTATTAAAGAAGTTAGAAGAATACGCGAGAAGTAAGGGTATTGTAGAAATAATGTTGCAAGATGCGTCGAAAATACATACATGGTGTTTTGTATCTGGAGAAGAAATTGTCATAGATTTAGCATGGTTAAAATTATTAACTACTGGAAAATCTTGGTACAATTCTCTCGGGTATATTTCTTCCGGTAGTAATGCAGAAGAAATTGCAATGTTACCTTGCGAGGAGGCTATTCAGATTCAGAAAGACACAAGCATAAAAAGAATTGAAAGGGTTTATTCTTTTGAAGAATTAAAGAAACTAGCGGCGTTGCCTTTACGTTTTCACAAATCTCCAGCCTCTTTACAAGAAATACAAAATCAGATTGAAAATTATGATGTATTTATTGAGTCAAAAATCAAAGAAGTCGAGGATGAAACGGAAATGATTATAGATAAGGCAAAGTTATTTCACGACGTGAGTTTGGACTTAACTGTAAGAGATTATTTAAAAGCGATTTTATCAAAAATAGATGAAGATGGTGATGACATATGCCAATTATATGCATTTATACGTGATTTCCTAGACTTTCTCTCTCCCTCGTTTGAGTATGATAAGTACTTAACGAAAACACTCGTTACTGGAGGACGAAAAAAGACGCGATATAAAAAGAAAAATAATGGGTCTCGTCTTAATGCTAAAAAATCCAAGAAATTACGAAAATAAGCGATTCATGTTTGTCACCTCTGCTTTATTTTCAAACGGGTAAAAGAGAAGGTTTGCATGTTTCTTGTCTCGGAATCGAACACTGTATTCAGAATTACTACTATTTCTTCCTACCCTTCCAATTGCCTGAATTAACTTGTCTTGCGTTACTTGTAAATCCTTGCTTATATAACCATGACAAAATTGATAATTTGTTCCATAAATATAATCACTATTGGCAATGATTAAAAACAACTTTTGTTCTTTCGCCATCTGTTTCATTAATTCCGTATAATCAATACTTTTATGTTGTGCAAAAACGCCTATTCCTAACAACAAAAGAACCTTCCAACTACATTCTACATCGAGCGACATTATTTTGATAACTACCGATTCTTCGATATTACTGGTAAAAGAGTTGGTTGTTGTCATGCGACTGGCCCATTTTCTGCAATGTTCCAACTTATTTGGAATAAAAATATTATTCAGGAAAGCTGGTTTAATTAATTGCTGGGTCATGTTTAATTCTTGTATAAACCTTGCAGACTCCTTCTTCTCCTTCTTCTCCTTCTTGTCTTTTTCTTCCGAGTCTTTTTGTTGAATGTCTTCTATTTTTTTTTCCAATTCAATAATTCTTTTATTAACGTCATTGTTATAGTCGATTGTTTTCATTATGTCGTCCATGCTCTTTTGCGGAATGTTTGCTTCTTGTATAAAAAATTGAGCCACTTTTTCTATTGATTCTGTCAAAAAAATAGTTGGACCATCTGTTAATGAATATGCATCTTTTGTTGTTAAAAACATTTGACTATAATCAAGATTTTCTGTTTTATTGCCTTTTGAATCTATCATATTTATTTCTATTTTATTACTAAAATGGGTGTAATGTATTTCCCAGTCTATTTCGGCTAATAATTTTAAATAATAAACTTTAATATCGTGAGGAGTAATATCAAAATGAGTAAAGTGTCTTTCCAATCCAAATTTCGCATGGACCAAATCATTTTCATTTACATATTCTATGACCTTTGTTACTTCACACAATTCAAAATATCTCAGAAGAGATAAATTTTCTAAACAATTACCTATAATCTTTTGCAACTCGTCATTTTTATTAGTTAAAGTATGGGGTAGTATGAAGCTTCCATCGTGAATCAATGGGATTGATTTTTTGCATTCATAACTATTGATAGTAATTATCTCTCCGTTAAATTTTAAAATATAATCACTGATTGTGTTATTTATTTCGGAAGAAGTTGGCAACGTTGCCGACGAAAGTATAATATTTGGAATAATATTATTTTTCCAGTTTTTGCTGATAATCTCGTGAAACGGATGCGATTCGTAATCTAATGTAATAGTAGGTTCGTCCCATTGAACAATAATGTCTTCGATACTATTAAAGGCAGACATATAGTACATTGCAGGAAGATAGGAATACAAATCACAAATTATTATTTCTACTTTATCTCCAACTGTATTATCCACTTTAAAAATTCCACCCGAGCTTTTATGTTTCACGAATTCTTTTGCCGCAGAATAATGCAGACGAATATCGTCAGGAGTTTCGCAACCAAAAGCAAATGCTATTTTTTTACCCATTGTGATGCAAGATTTTGCGAGAGAAAGACCAATATGTCTTGCGGCACAAACAAATATAACTTTGTGATTATTACTCAGTGCCAATGGAGATAATGTTTTACCCGTACCAGTAGGAGCAGAATATAATATTAATTTGGGATTTTTTGTTTGTGTCTCTGCAAATAGTTTTTTTTGGTGCTCATACAATGTTATATCTGAATATTTCGACAAAATACTATTTTTTTCAATAATTTCATTACATTTATATATGATATTTTTGATAGAGCACTCCCTTTCCAAAAAGGAATCCACTATTCCCGCAATAAATTTATTAGGAATTATCTTATTCTGTCTTAATTTAAAGAGAGTAAAATAGTGCAACTCAAAATTTTTTTCCATATTCACAATTTCATTCAAGAGTAAAAATTCAAAAATAGTCGGAGGTATTGCTTTATTTTGCTCAAAGCGTATGACATCTTTTTGCTTGAGCTTTATTTTTGTTTTAGGACTCGGTTTATTATCTTTGAAAATCGGGTTTTTATCAATCAATGACTTAAAGTAGGTATTATAAATAAAAACATCTATGCAATTTTTATATTCATCGCTGTAGGAAGAGGTTAATTTCAAAAAGGACATGGTTGATTCTGTTTTATTAACACGTATGGAGACATTTGAATAACCTTCCATAATCATCTTTAAAATTTTCCTCTCTTCTTCGTTTTCCGGTATTTCGATAGACTCCCATTCAGTTTTTGAAAGTTTTCCTTGTGAAAATTCCATATTCATTTAAGATAATAAAAACGTTTTAATATATTTATTATATTACTATAACCTTGTCAGAAAACATATTGATTTTTATATTGTTAAAAGGGATTCCATATGTTTCACACCATCGTATCGAATTAACAATGTTTTTATTTTTAATTTCCTTTATTTTCTCATTATGTTCATGCAAAGAATAAAAGATAACTTGTGATTTATGATAATAAAATCTTTGTTCTATGATGGAATAATATTCATTTACAATATTTAAAAAATAAAGCGGTATCTTTTTATAAATCCCCATATTAAACCCTGCAATAAAATTTACGTCGTATGTATTATTATAGTTCCGACAAATGACATACAAATATTCATCGATGGTTATTTTTGGACGAAACAAAGAAACGTTCTCATAGATTGTGGTTAAAAAGTAAATGAGTTCTATGTTTTTATTTGAGCGTTTCATTCTCACGATACTTGTGCCATTTTTATTTTGAACTTCGGATATTGTTTTTATTATTTGTGATGGTTCCATCTCTAAATCAAAAAAACACAAATCGCATTTTACATTAAATTCAAAGTGGATTTGTTTAAATAAAAAGTAATTAATTAAAGATGCATTTTTTGAAAAATTACCAATGGAAAAATGTTCCAACGA
>Ga0066180_10000024_pt1 | contig 21833 bp, 19 predicted proteins | sample LauGreSBDMM110SN_4_FD_59338 | JGI IMG/M metagenome (GOLD analysis project Ga0066180, IMG submission 59338) | Freshwater lake microbial communities from Lake Michigan, USA - Su13.BD.MM110.SN (version 2) (version 3) | ecosystem: Environmental > Aquatic > Freshwater > Lake | place: Lake Michigan... | reverse complement strand
GCGTGACAATGTGCGTGACCATGTGCGTGATCGCAACTATAGGCCGGTATAGTTAATATTTAGGATTTTTTAAATCGGCAATTGAAAGGTTAAAAGTTGTAATATAAATAATTAAATATTTTTTAATTATTTATTTACTGGAAATACTTTTACAAGTATATATTATTTGTTATATATATGAGATTAGAAATATTTGTAATAGGATTAACTGCTTTTTTTATTTATAATGCCTATTCAGATGGAAAATATACGAAAATGTTATGGTCTTTTAAAAAATATTATAAAATGATTTTTTATGCAGCATTAGGAATAGGTATTTATATATTATTAAAACGCAATCCAACTCAGGGTAGAAATATGTTATTATATGCCAACAATATGGTAAAATTTATGCCTATTGACAAGACTTCCATGGATATTCTGAGTCCGATTATGGACTATACAAATGACTCAGAAGGTAGTTCCTTTATGGAGAATTTAAATGAAATAGACCCTTCTTATTTAGGTTCTGGATTTTCTGGAGAGAAGCGAATGTTGAACTCGGGTAGAAACGGTACGAAACGTTCTGTAAGTGAAACAAAGAAAAAATATGTTGCTTCATGTCAAGAGTGGAAATGTGGAAATTGTAAACAACAACTAGATCATACATTTGAGATTGATCACAAGTTACGTCTAGAGTATGGGGGAGGAAATGAGGTGCAAAATTTAATCGCATTATGCAGAAATTGTCATGGTAGAAAGACGGCTAGTGAAAATATGTAACTCAAAATTGAAATGCTTTTAAATATAAAAATAAATCGTAGGCAGGAGAAAAACAATTAGAATTAAATTATTTAAAGGAAAAGTCTATTAAAAAAGTAAAATAATATACTAAATAATATAAATAAAACTTTTAAATTTGCAAATTTGTTTAGTGTGCACGATTAAATAATATTTTGATATAGTAATATATGGATAATTCAAATAGTAATGAAAATGTTTTGCCTAATATTAAAACTCCGAAAGAATTTTATGTAATTTTTGCAATCATTTTATTTTTAGTTATCGGGTTAATTTTAATATATTTCAAAGTAAATTTTTTTCTTAAAAAAGGTAAATCAGATCAAGAAATTAGAAATAATGTTTTAACAACATTTTTTTTCTGTTTAATTATTATTATTTTATGTGGTCTTTTATTACCAAATATTAAAGATTTAAAAAATTTATTTTCACAAATAAGTAATGTAACATATGTTATTTTTTATACCATAGGATTAATCCTATTTTTTGGTTTTATATCTCCAACTACTATTAACGATTATGCTCATATTATTCTTCCTATTGCTGCAGCAATCGGAGTATTCGTATTTTATAAATCAGCTTCTTATAGTTACGTAGATGAATTTAATATTAATTATGAAAGAATAAAATCAGTTTTATTATTCTTGTGCTTAATTACTATATTTATTATTTTTTATAACGCAGACCCTGGAGGTTATATTTCACAATATTTTGGATTTTCATTTTTATTGGCTATTTTAATAGGTGTTTTTGGATTATTATATTTAATTATTGTTATGACTTTACCAGATACTCCTGTAAAAGGTGCAACAAATGCCAGTGCAAGTTTACTTAACAAATTTTCTTCTTTTTCAAACTATATTGGAATTGGATACATAATGTTTTTATGTATGTTTGTAATCATGGCATGTGTGGCATATAAAGATGGTTCAAAAGGTGAATCTAATTCAGCATTTTTTGTAATTGGATTTATAATTAGTATATTATGGGGTATTTTGGTAGTTGTAAATAGTTTTCCTGAATTAATAGACAAAAGTATATCTAGCAGTAATTTAAGTATATTTAAACGTTCTCTACTTATTTTATTTGCAATTGTTGTATCAGGTTTATTTATTACATGGATTGCTACAGTTGTACAAGATTATTCTGGACAATCTAGTATTGCTTATTTGATTTTAAATATTGCAATTATTGTTATTGTGTTAGGTTTAATATACAGAATAATAAGCGTTCCATTACCGGGAGGAAATAACAATAAAAATACTTTCATAAATTTGATAATGAGTATTATATTTTATATACCTTGTTATTTCAACGAAATTTTTGACTCTATTGGAAAAATAATTTCAGGAAAATATAGTGGCGAAGCTGGTTCATTATTAATGCTTATTTGTGTATTTGTATTATTTATTATTTATTTTAGAATGCCGTCTGTTTTCAATATAGTTAATACACAAGGTGGTAAGCAATTAGTAAATAAACCTGTAAACACAAATTCAGAATATGCATTAGGTACTTATCAAGATTTAAATGGAAGTGAACAATACGACTACCAATATGGTTTATCTTTTTGGGTATTTGTTCATGCAGCCCCTCCAAGTATGAATGAAAACTATAACAAATTTACTTCTTTGTTGAATTTTGGTAATAAACCAAATGTCCTTTATAATGGTAGTACAAATACATTAATGGTAACAACTGAACAAGATGATGATAAACAAATAGATGCTAGCGGAAATATAATTAATAAAAATAAACTTTATAAATTAACAGACTATAATGAAAATGGTCATCGTATTCTTTACAAAAATGAAAATTTTTTATTACAAAAATGGAACAATATTATTATTAACTATAGTGGAGGTGTATTAGATATATTTTTGAACGGAGAGCTTGTAAAATCAAATATAGGTGTTGTACCGTATTATAAATTAGATAATTTAACAATAGGTCATAGTAATGGAATCGAAGGTGGAATATGTAATGTGGTTTATTTTAGTAAACCATTGACTACTACAAATATTTATTATTTATATAATATGGTAAAAAACAGAAGTCCACCTGTTCTAAATGAATCAAATACGACTATTTTAGTTAAAAATATAAATGAAGTATCTTCAGTATGAAGATAAATTATTTTATATTTTATTTTATTTTATTTTAGAAAATAAAATGTTTTTACTTTAGAAAAAATAAAATGTTTTTACTTTAGAAAAAATAGTTATCTAGAAAATTTCTAATTGTATATTATATAATGAATCCATTAACTATTTTAATTGTTATAGTCGTAATTGTATTAATAGTTATGTTTATAAGATATTTACTAGTTGATCCATATACACTTCAAAATATTCAAAGTGGTAAAGATACATCAACTATTAGTGCGTCTTCTTTAGCAAAAAATGGTGAAGCAGAAGCAAGTAATTTTGCATATTCTGTTTGGTTTTATGTAAATGACTGGAACTATCGTTATGGTGAACCAAAAATAATTCTTGGTAGAATGGGTGCAACTAGTACAGATAATCAGGGTTCTATACCTGGTATTAGTGGAATAAATCCATGCCCTGCTATTGTATTAGGCCCAGTTGAAAATAATGTAGCTGTGTCTTTAGCATGTTATCCTGGAGCTGAACAAACAACAAGTGCTGAACCTAATAAAACTATTATTCATACATGCATGGTAGCAAATATTCCTATTCAAAAATGGGTAAATTTGGTTGTAAGTGTTTATGGACGTTCTATGGATCTATATATAGACGGAAAATTAGTGCGCACTTGTTTATTACCAGGTACAGCTCAAATAAATAGCGATGCTGATTTACATATTACACCAAGAGGTGGTTTTGATGGATGGACATCCAAGATACAATACTATCCTAATGCATTGAATCCACAAGAAGTTTGGAATATTTATTCTGCAGGTTATTCAAATGGTTTGAGCATGTTCGGAACCTATCAAATTCAGGTATCAGTGATGGAAAATGGAAATGAAAAAAGTAGTATTACATTTTAGATAATTTTTTTTATTCATTTTATATATATATTAGATAGAATGAATACATTTTCAAATAATAGTCCATTAAATTCAATGTCAAGTTCAATATCACAAGTAAGTCCGTTCGGTAATACTGGTTATGGAAATTCAGCAGCTTTTGGAGCTAATGGAAGTTCTAGTTTTATGGAATCCAATAGTTTAGTATCAAATTTTGCTTTTTTATTATTGGTGATATTTTTATTTATTATAATATTAAGAGTCGGAATATCAAGTATAGTATATTTTATGAAACCAAATGATTCTCCACATCTTATTGATGGAATGGTAGACGCAAAACAAATGATGGTGTTTCAACAGGATCCAACAGAGAGTGGATCAAAAACAATTTATCGTTCTGTAAATGCAAATGATGGTATTGAATTTACATGGTCAGTATGGGTTTTTATTAATTCAATAACAACTACAGAAACTTATAAACATGTATTTAGTAAAGGTAACTACACTATTGGATCTAATGGTATGATGGATCCGAATAATGCACCTGGATTATATATTGCACCTAATACAAATACGATGATTCTTGTAATGAATACATATCAAGTAATTAATGAAGAAATTACTATTCCTAATATACCTATCAATAAATGGATAAATGTTGTCATTAGATGTCAAAATAATACATTAGATGTCTATATAAATGGTACTATTTCTAGAAGTATTAATTTAATTGGAGTACCTAAGCAAAACTATGGAAATGTATATGTAGCCGCAAATGGAGGTTTTGATGGATATATATCTAATTTGTGGTATTTTAACTATGCATTAGGTACTAGTGCTATTCAAAAACTACTTGAAAAAGGACCAAATACAAATATGATTGGAAATAATGGAATGAATGATGCAATGCATAATTTCTTATCTCTACGTTGGTTCTTTTATGGAGCCGGTAATGGTTTCAATCCTGACGCAGGAGATTTATCTATGAGTGTTTAGATCTAACGGCTATCGCCTTTCCGTCGACTATCGCCTTTTAAAGGTTCTGTGAAGCTAAGAGCCGAATTTTTTTATTTAACGATTTTATAATATAATAAAATAATGTAATATATTATATTATATAATAATATGATAACAACAATAGCAAAAGGTGATGAAACTATAAGTATTAGATTAAGTCAACATAAAAATATAACAGGATTGACTGATACATATTCATTAGATGGAGGTTCTGTTGCTGAAGCAGCTAATTTATCTCTTAGAATGGCAAAAAATATTATTATTGAAAAATTACAATCTATTATAGCAAACGAAGATAAAAAAAAAATTGTTAAAGGTTATGATAAAAATGAAAAACCAAAAAATATATACGTAAAATCTTATGAAAAATACTCTATTTATGCAGATGATCAAAAATTTACTCAACCTGCTATAATTGGATTTTCTAAAAATAAAAAAAGAGATCCTATATATTCTTTTACAGAGGATGGAACATTTGTTTTATTTTATGATGGAAAACCAATTCCAGAAATAACAACACGAACTGAAGTTGATTTTTTAAATAGATCTGATGTTAAAAGTGTTTATATGGAGGCTGTTAGTGAAGGTCAAAAACAAAAAAGTCAAAAAAAACAAACTACACAAGAAGTAAAATATACATTAATGACTCCATTTATGGTAAAAGCTATATTAGATTCAGCTGGTTTCGGTTCTGTTATACCTTTATCTATTGAACGTCTTTTTGGTTTCAGTAATTTTAATATAATAAAAGAAAGTTTACCAAGAATATTAGAAAACATGAGTCAAAAACGGTTAGATATTGCTTTAAAAAATGAATTACTAAAATTTCAAATAGGTAGTCAGTTAAGTATTGTATATGCATTAAATAGTTCTGACATATTAGGCGCGATAAATGGTCTAAGATTACTTCGTAATCTTCATGATACTTTACCAGCAGTTGGAGTTATTGATATTACAAAAGCTGGAGGAGGTCAACGTGGTTATGATAATATGGTTTTTTTATTTTCTATTATATTAGAAAATATTTATAAAGATATTCCATTTTTTTGGGGCGGAGATTTTGAAAGATTTTCTACATGCATACAAGAAATTAGAGTTAGAATAGACAATAAAATAAATCATTATAGTAGTATAATAGGAAGTATAAATTATAAAAGTCTAAAAGAAATTATACGAAATTATTTAGTAGATTCAACTGCTACAGAAAATATTTCAAATATAGTTACTATATTTACAATAGTTACTGAAATAGTTCAGTATTTTATAGAAAGACAAGATATACGTGACAATTTTTTAAAAGAAATTTCAAGACTATATGATTCACAAAATGAATATACAATGACATCATGTGAAGAGTTCACATTGTTAGGTTTTCATATGCATAAATGGTATCAAGTAAAAAGATTCTGGCCAGACACGCTAGATGATAGTGTTCTTTTATCACAAAAATATTTTACAACACTAATTGATAGGTTTCAGGATATATATATAGAAAATTTAAAAAACTTTATAGAAGCAGCAAATACTAGTAGATTTGATATTTTTTTATATGAAGCAGCTTGTGGACATGACTTATTATCTAATACAGTAACAGATTGGCTTACAGAGTTGTATCAAGATGAATTAACATTTGTAAAACAGTTTAAAAAAGAAAATGGATATACTTGGGACGCAATGCATGAATTTGTTGTTAAAAAACTACAAAAAGTCACTGGTTGTCAAATATGTTTGACTTCATTTGAAGTAACACAAATTAGAGATTTAGATATTTCAGGTAAATATACTTTATGGGGTCTAAATTCAAGTTTGTGTTCAAAAAGTGAAGTTAAAAAAGAAATTGCTATTATAACACAAACTGAAAGAGAAAAAATTTCATTAGTTACTACTAAAACACCTAGAGGAGAACCAGCCCCTTCCCCATTCAAATGTATTCCTATCTTAGATTTAAATTTTACATGCCAAATAACAGTAGTTGATTTGCAAAAATATTTATCTGCTACCCAAAGAGAGACTATTAATGCACAACGTATTTCACAATTGATGAATACAGGGGCAACAAGTATGGCATTTGCAAGTAGTGGTGAAGAATTTGCAAGTAGTGGTGAAGAATTTGCAAGTAGTGGTGAAGAATTTGCAAGTAGTGGGGAAGATATGGCTAAAGAGTTAACTTCATCTATGGAATATGGTTATGAACGACGAATAGCAATTCAAAAACTCAACTCAGTTGAAAATGTATTGCAAGTATTACCAATAGTAACACGCTGTGATGAAGCTTCTGGTGTAGAATGTCCACGTGCACTTTATCAGTTTGGTGATATAGAATACACATTAAACAGAAGATATAGTATTGTAAGAATTACATTTAGTGTTACTCAACAAGGCGTTGATCCAGGATTATATAGGTTAACATCAAATGATCAATCAAGTAGTTTAGAAACCAAATTACAACATTTACAAGATTTAAATTTAAAAGAATTATTAATATTTTTAAAACAAAATGTTTTATATAAAAGTAGTGCAGTAGATGAAATAACTGGTGGTGCTTTAACAAACGGTACTGATGAAGATTATAATAAAATGTGTTTAAATATTTCTAGAAATATTGATAGTAATCCACCAGTTGGATATGAAGATTTATTTAAATTGATTAAATTAGGATTATTCAATCCTGGTGGTAATGAATCTCTAAAATATATAGTTATAACTCCAGATAGTATAGATGGGTTAGTTAGTTATTTATTTAGAAACGGAAAACAAAATTTAATTGTATATGTTTTAAATATTATAAAACAACAACTTAAAAAACAACAACTTGAAGTAGGACCAGCCGCAGTAGCAGAAGTAGTACCAGCCGCAGTAGCAGAAGTAGTGTCATCAAGAGGAAAAGCAAGAAAAAAAAAAAATAACGATAAAGAAATACAAAATGACCCTTACCAAGTAATTGTAAAGATTGATAGCTTTTTAGAAATAATAAATAGTTTAAAAGCTACTTTTTTTGTTAGTGATAGTTTAGAAATTTCTGATTTTTGTATGCTTAATGCTAATTTGCATGTAATACAAATGGCTAAAAAAAGTGGATTATTTATTTCTAAAGTTAAAAAAGAAGAAGGTATAATTTATTTTCATTTACCTGATACAACTGAATTAATTGGACTTAGCTTTGATACTTTAGCAAGTATGAGTCAAGAAGATAGAGTGACATTTGAACATAGAATAAGTGAATTATTTTCTCATGAAATATCGGGAATTATAAAAAGAGAAGAGGCTGTAGCATTAAGAGAAGAGAAAGTAACACGACAACAAGAAGAATTAATACAACAACAAGAAGAAATAACACTGCAAAAAGAGGTTTTTGAATATATGCAGTCACTATTAAATGAAGATCAACAAGCGGAATTTAACAAAATACTATCTGCAGGAAACAAACGAAAATTAAATGAAATAAGTAGTATTCCTTCTGGTAATGGATGTAAATTTGCTATAGTTAGTGGTGGAGCTGGATGTCCGCCAGAATTTTTACATGAAGATACTACAAGAAATGTCCGCCAATTAAAAGTAGAAGAACCGCAACTAACTTACGTAGAATATGAATATAATATGAAACGTGCAATTTCTAATGCAGCAGATGGTACAGAATTTGTTGAACAATCTTCAACAAAAAAATCAAGGACTGACGGGCAATCTTCAAGAAAAAGATCAAATGATGCAAATGATGAAGAAGTTACAAAATACCAAAAATATGACCAACATGGAGGTGCTAGTGAATTGAAAGATGGCGATATTATTGTTGGTAAACAAAATCCAGATGGTACAATTGAATATATGCTTTATTCTGATTATTTTAAATTAGTTTTTGGAATAGTCTCTGAACCTAATAAAGAAATTCTAAAACCTCAATACACTGCTCTAGGAGTTCCTATTCCGCCAAAACCAGTTACTGAATTTAGTATTGGTGATTGGGTACCAGCAAATAAAGCTACTGCTTTGGAAAGTAGATTTACACTTGTTCCATTTATTCAAAATGGTATTAATGGATACAAACTAGAAGATAAAAAAATTACTGGATTACAAAGTCAGAATTTTTCCTATAGTAATCCAGAAAAAGGACAAGAAGTGACAAACACGATTGCACCACAAGTTAATGCAGGAGGCAAAAGAACCAGACGACAAAAGAAGAAAACTGCTAAAAGAAAAACTAGAAAGCATAAAAAAATAAAATATAAGAAATATACAAGACCTTTCAAGCTAAAAAGAAGTAAAAAAAATACTTATAGAAACTAAAATAATATAAAAATATTTTAAAAATTTATATTATTTTATAAATAATTTTGTTATGCCCTTAAACTAGGATTGATACATAACTGTTGACTAGGAAATATATCTCCTGACATACATTTATCATTTTCACTCACCTTAGAACAAGTTCTATATCCGCGATCTTCTCCAATAAAACACCATCCTGCCTTTCCTGTATCATGTACAGAGCTGGATGCTTGATTTGGTTCATATTCATCATCTTTACCAGTATTTCTATTGTTTTTATTTGAGTTATTCAATGCTTTATTCAAGCTATTTTTAGATTCTTCTATTTCTTCTTTATTTTCTTCGTAATTTGTAGAAGATACGCTGCTTTTCATAGTGTTAGGCGTCACTTCTTGAACTGCAGTAAGACCTGTATTAACACCTGTAGCTGTGGCAGTAGTTACCTCCTTTGCACCCTCAGCAGCAACATCAATTGTTTGATTCGCAGTTCCATAAATAAGATCTAGTATTTTTTTTAAAAGAGGCGCAAAAACATTACTTACATTTTGAGTACCTTGCGCTAAATAAGAAAAAATATTAAATCCTAGAAAAGCCAGAGTTAAAATAATTACAAGCCATGTAACCCAACTAATACTTGCAATAAATCCAAATATTCCTGATCCGGTTTCAGTAACCGCATTTGTAGCGCTTTCAGCTGATTTAGATGCAGTATTAGATATAGATTCACTTACATCAGGTGCTGATTTTGTCAATTCCAAAATCGAATCAGATAAACTTTTTTTTGTATTTTCCATTATAATAAAAATATATATTAATTTTTATTATATTTTCGCAGCAAATTCAGACCCTGTCTCATTTATTTTATTTGAGAGTCAATAAATATAAAAATTGATTCAAATCACCTAAAATCTCATCACGAATATTTAATAGATCTGTATTTGACATTTGTTTCATAGCCTTATTATTGTTTAAACTAATCAAATATCCTTTAAATAATTGTATTTTTTTTTTCAACCCTTCTGGAGAAGATAAATCAACAAGTGGAATATTTTTTTGTTTCATTAAATCTATTCGTTGTCCAGATTTACCTAAAAGAACTTCAATAAAATGATCCATATTTTCATTTAACTTGCTATATAATTCATCTGTTGCCTTGTGAGTTGGGTAACTATAAGTTTTCCAATGATATAACTTTATCATAAGCAACATTTCTAAGAAGGTCATAGTAATTTCTTTTTGGAAGGAAGATAAAGATGTACTATTGGATGAACGAATTGTTTTATTATGTTTGTTTGTTCTCTTGTTTGAATTTCTAGTATTATTATACTTTGCCATACTTATATATATATATATATATATATATCCACATTTTAAAAAAGGTGGATTGAATTTAGACCCGAGGTATAAAATTTTCTCCAAACGAATTCATCTTTTCAAGTTTTTCAATGGTTTTTTCTAAATTATATGTTTTGACATCATTGAATAAATAAGCAGTTCCTGGAGTTTCTTCATTCTTTTTAATTTGTCCATAAATAGTGTCTATTTTTTTAATAATATTACTCATTATTTCTTGCTGTGATGCACGTATAATTTCCTCTGTACTGCTAATATTTTCACATAAAATAGAGACAGCAAAATATAAAATATTTCGCCTTTTTCTATAACACCCGGAAGTATATTTTAGTGTAAAAAGTGAAAATAAAGAGTCCATAACTTTTTTAATAAATTTATCTCTCTTTTTAGCTTCATTGAAAAATAAATTCCATATTAACCAGATGATTTCTTTTTGCAATTTAGTATCCACTTGGGGATAGTTACGTCGTTCGCATCCAACTTTTTCTTTTTTATTTTTACATATTACTTCAAACTCTATAATCCACTCAATCCAATAGCATGCATTCATTATATTTTTTCCCTCTTCTGATACACTAAACCCGATTTCATTAATTGCTGGAAATAATTCTTTTGGATCTTCATCTAAAAATACTTCTTGTGCATATTTATTGCTAGATGCCTTAAATTTATCTCTCAACTGAGTCATGTCAAAATCTTCTTTTTTTATTTTAATACTGTCAAAACTATGTTTCCTTTTTGCATCACATAGTACACACATGATTTCAGCGAAAAGGCGACGCACTTTACTATTATTTCTCATTCGCAATTCATCAGAAATATATCCAGTATTAAGTATTTCTTTGAAATTTTGAATTCTTAGTTCAAGATAAACTGCTATTTTAGGATTTCCTAAATGAATATGTTTTGTATAAAAATATAAAATTATTTCCCATAGGTCGGTATAATGACCTGCACAAATAAGTTCTGCACTCCAATAACATGCTGGTTCTATTTTGGAATTAATTAAACTATTTAGCAATTCTTTTTTGACATCGGTTTTTTTAAATTTTGAAAAAGAGACCCCTTTGAAATGACCAATGGTTCTAATATCATTAATTTCTGTATCTCCCATATAATTAAAAAATATACAAAAAAAATAACAACAATACATATAGATGAAAATACTTAAATCCATTACTCATTTTTATAATAAATTATCACCTTTTGGAAAAATATTAATTTTTTTAGCAATTATTTTGTGCATGGTTATCATGTTCAAATCTTCAAAAGAAGGTTTTATAGATAATGCAGAGATTGTAATTAAAGAAGGCGATGAAATTTATGATGATTTTTATGCAACTGTTTATGATTATTTAGTATATAGTGAAGCAAAAAACGACTATGAAGTTGGTACCATTATTAATTCAACAAATCCTACAGAACAAAGTATAATTGCTGATATTGGTTGTGGAACTGGTCACCAAGCATATGCATTAAAAAATAAAGGTTTTAACATTATTGGTATTGATAAGTCTTCTGCAATGATTCAAGAAGCCAAAAAAAAATATCCCAGTGGAAAATTTATGGTAGGTGATGCTTTGGATAATGGATTATTTAAAACAGATTCACTTACTCATATTCTGTGTCTTTATTTTACTATTTATTACATGAAAGATAAACGTCATTTTTTTGATAATGCTATGAGTTGGTTGATGCCAGGTGGGTATTTAGTTCTTCATCTAGTAGATAGAGAAACCTTTGATCCTATCTTGCCACCAGGGAATCCATTATACATTGTGAGTCCACAGAAATATTCCAAAGAGAGAATTACAGATACAAAAGTAACCTTTGAAGATTTTGTATATACATCCAAATTTAATTTAAATAAAGAGAGAAATCAGGCAACATTTGATGAAAAATTCAAGTATAATAATGGTAAACTTCGTAAACAGCAACAACTACTTTATATGGATGATACGTCTACTATTGTTAATATGGCACAAGATGTCGGATTTATTTTGCACTCAAAAGTAGATCTAGTAAAATGTGGATATGAAAGTCAATATTTGTATGTTTTTGTGAAACCATCTTAGAAAATCTACATAAATAGATATTTATATAAACTATAACTGTAATTATTTATGTTATCAAAAATTGTAAAAATAAATGGATTATATGATATTTTATATTCTGTAAGTATTTTGAAAATTGTTAATATTCCTATTTTAGAAACTATTCATTTACAAATGTTTAAAAATATCAATAATTATCCTATAGTAGAGAGATTTCTTGCCTATTGGATATTCACTTATGGAATCATTCGACTAAAATATAATTTTTTAGTTCCGTATTCTTATTACATACAGGGACTTTTTGTAGCCAATGAGTGTCTAGTTCATGGAACCATTATTTTTGAAAAAGGTATATTTGTTATAATTACTTCTTGGTTATTAGGATACTTGGTAGAATTAGATTTAAAAAACTATAAATTATAAGGCAAAATTGCTAAAATTTTCTTCTCTCAAATAATATGTTAGAATACTTATCTTATATATTATTTTTCAGTACTCTCATTATTTTATTAGTATACGGATACATCCGACTTAAATTCGGTTTCTGGGCTTTGCAACCCGTTTTTCATATATATGATATAGGATACTTTATAAAAACTCCCGGAATTATTGACCAAGAGCCACCTCAAAAAAATAAGTATACTAACTTTAAAAATATTGAAACCATCTTGTTTTCGGATTTAACCAGTGTACAAACGCAAAGATTTGTTAACTTAATTAAGGCAAATTATTTGCAAGATAAAGACAATGTATTTAATCCTCGCGAAGAAAATATTTTACCGTATTTAACAGGTCATAATAGTAAAACATTTGTATCTTTTTATAACGAAGAAATGTGTCGCATTGACTTGAAAAAAGGCACTACCATAAATACAGCAAGCACAATAGGAGTCATGACAACTCGTCCAATCCATATTGCAATTCATTCAAAAGACGCTAAATTTGATGCTTATTATGTGGATTATTTATGTGTAGATATAATGCACCGGAAAAAAGGGATAGCTCCTCAGTTAATCCAGACACATCATTATAATCAACGAATATTGAATAAAAACATAGTTGTTTCTCTCTTTAAGAGAGAAGATGAATTGACAGGAATTGTACCTTTAACCATATATTCAACATATGGATTTTCAGTAAAGACATGGACAAAACCAGAAGAATTATCGGGAGAATATAATTTAATTGAAATAAATAATCAGAATTTACATTTACTGACAAATTTTATAAGAGAGAAAGAATCAAACTTTGATATATCTATATGTGTAGAAATAACAAATATAGTAGAGTTGATTAAAACAAAAAATATTTTTGTTTATATTATCCTTTGTGAAGACACAATTATTGCAGTGTATTTTTTCAGAAAATCATGTATACAAGTTGAAAAAGGTATGGAAGTTCTTACTTGTTTTGCATCTATTTGCGATTGTGATTCAAATATTTTTTCACAAGGGTTCAAAATAAGTTTTTGGAAAATAGCAGCTGAAAACTTTTTTGGATTTGCAGCTATTGAAAATATTTCACATAATAACATCATTATTGATAATATTATATTAAAAACGACACCATATATTGTTAGTCCTACTGCTTACTTTTTCTATAATTTTGCTTACCCTACTTTTTCATCCAATAAAGTACTCATTATTAATTAATTATTATTTATCATTATCGCTACCGGAATTACTTCCTTCTTGCTCCTTTGCATCATCCTTTTTATTGCAATCTTCACAGTATTTACCCAAATCAATATATCTTTTGCGTTGCTCTCTACCTAGAGACTTACACTTTCTCATAATATTATTTGTTAGATTCAAATTTTTAGAATCATTTTTCAACTCTTGTGAAGGTTGAAAAACTTGTGCACCTTGTTCCAATAAGAATATTTGATTCTTCTTATTATAAAATAAAATTGGATTATCATCTTGATCCATTTCAATAATACCGCAAGTACAATAATCCATATGAACAATATCGTTCCTTTTTTTACAGCGGTTATCAATACAGTCTACGTCATTCATATATTCTTCAAAAAAATCTTGAGCCTCTTCTCTAGTATTAAAAAGAAAAATTTTTGGAGGATTAATTGTTATAGATGTAAGTCTCAGTCTAGTAGCTTCATCCTCATAACATTGGAAATCATAACAACCATTATGTGTATTATGTATTATAATATATTTTACCATGTATATTATATCTCTATATCATCTTTGGTTTAAATCATTTTACTATATTTATTTTTTAATTAAATTAAATTAAAATAGGCATATAGAATATATGTATCACTTATTTGGTTCAATACTATTAAGAACAATTGATCCTTATTTTCGCAGGCACTTGACAACAAAATCTTTGAATGCTTCAGATTATATGTATCTAGAAACATTTATTTATACATTTGTTCTCATTCTTTTCATTATTTTCAATTACTTTTACAACAAAAAAGAGACTACAGAATCTTTTAAAAATTTACAAAATATTGAAATAAAAAATATTATTTTTATGTGTATTACATCTTTCTTTTTTATTTATTCTACACGCATGATTTATGAGAATGAGCACAATAATACAGCATTTACAAATGGTATATTTCTAAGAGGAGGAACATTAGTAGGAATATTAATAGTAGGAATATTATTCTATAAAGAAAAATACACTTGGAAGCAACTAATAGGAATTATATTTAGTTTTCTTGGTATTTATTTGTTGATGAATAAATAGGATTCTATATTTTAATTTTAAATTTATCTTCTATTTGTTTAATTGCTTCTTCACTCATTTGTAATGTTATTTTGGCTTGAAATAATTCATCTTTTTCTGCAATACGAATTGATTTATTAAACAATATATCGTTTTTACTAAAACGTGTAAATATATTTGGATGTATATACGATATAATAGTGGTAGTATATCCTTCTTTTGGTATATATACTAAACGATAGTCAATATTTGAATGTATTAATTCATTAGATTCAAATTCATTATAGACAATTGGATAAGTTGTACCCTGCCATTCTATTGTTCCTGATATAATATCTGGATTTTCAATAGGAACTAATTCTACTTTATTTTCAAATGTTTCATGAAGATGAATCCATCCAGAAGAATAAATATCTCCATTAATTTTATTTGGTCCTAACAATAGCATAATATATTAATACATATTTGCCTTTAAATATATATATATATATATTAATTTAATTTAATTTATCTTACATATTTTCCTGCACGAACAAATGTATCTGCAATAAATATAATGAAAACTCCTAAAAAAGAATATAGAATAACTTCCTCTGTTACATTATTGGTTCTCTCATCTTGTTGATCTTCTAATAATGTAATCATGTAATTCATCTTTTGTAAAAGAACAGAATCAGTAGTTTCAGGAATCTGATAGTTTGCTTGACTATAATAGGGTTTATTTGTCATGTTTTGACCAGGTCCCTTTTGTTGTGGATAACCAGGTAACATACGCTTATAATATTCATCATTTTTTTTTTCATCACCATAATTGCTGTAGTCATTTAAATCTAAATTATTCTCTCCATCATAAGTAGGTTGAGGTGGTCTCCCTAATGTCCTAAACATTACATCATTACTTATATTCCCCATAGTTTCTGTTATTTTCTTTTTTTCTTCTTGTTCTTTTGTTTTTTCTACACCGGCAGAGTGAGGTTTTGGAGGAAAAACCCCTTCTTCTTCATCATCATTAGTCATATTATGCATTTGTTCTAGAATGGCAGGATTTAATTTATTTTGTGTCGGTTTAGTAATGAAACTTTCTCGTCTTTTACGTGTTGAATTGCGTGCTTGATGTCTTTCATTTAAAAAATTGTGTTGATCTGCCGAATCACCATTTTCATTATTTTCTAATGTTGAATAACCTAAAGTAGAAGACATTCTCTTATTAAAAATTTAGATAATAATTTATAAAACAATACAATAAAAATCTCTTTAAATAAATAAAAATATATTAGAATATTTATATGGACAATACATTTGTAAAGAAGCACAAGTTTGGCATTGTTGCATTATTATTTTTTATTATTTTAGTAAGCCAATCAAAATCACTTCATTTCTTAACCCACACCATTTTAGGCCGTTTATCACTAATTTTTCTTCTTTTAGGAATTAGTAATTTTAGTATTTTATTAGGAGTTATTGCGGTTTTATTTGTTATCATTATGATAAATAAAGATGACTCTTTTTATTTAGAAGCATTTGATCCTGAAGATAAATTAAATAATTTAACAAATGAACAAAAAGATAATTTAAAAAAAATGCAAGATACATTAAAAGCTAAAAAATCACAAGCCGACACAATTGTATCTTCATCTGTATCATCTACTGCAATAGAAACATTTACAGGAGGGCGTGAAGGATATAATACTATGGATAGAGAAAGAGTTTTACAACAAGGTAAGAATTCAAATCAAATATCAATAGGTAATATAAATCAAAATACTGAAAATGTTTTACCTTTTGATCAAATATCTAGTACACATTCAGTAATTTAAAAAATATTTTATATGATAATAATATATGAAATATTTATTCTATTATTTTTTTTTTATTTTAATAATATTTTTTTTTGCGTACATTAACTCAAAACCAAATGAGTCTTTCACGCCAATGATTCGTAGCTATTATAGACCAATTATTAGAAAAATACGTTTATCTACAGAAAGTTTTCATAATAAAGCTTCATATCATGTAAATGAATCTAAAAGAGGTATTAATAATTATTTTGCTAGATTTGGCTTTAGTTAAAGAGAAAAAAATAAATGATAAAAATATAATAATATGTTATTTTAGTAAATGAATCCACCACCTACTCAATCAATTAATCCTACTTCTACAAATATTAAAGTAGGAGGAGTTGGAAAAACAACTATATTTACACCTTTATTTAATGGAATACAATATTTCAACCATCATATCATGTATATGAATAACAGCAAATTTTTTGCAGGTATTATTATGATTTTGCTGAACGTTGGTTCTAAATTTATACAAATACAATTTAGCAAATCTACTGAAGAATATATGAAATGGTCTGTTAGTAAACAACTTTTAGTTTTTTCAATGGCGTGGATGGGTACTCGTGATATATACACTGCACTCGGATTAACTGCTATTTTTACTATTTTATCTGACTATTTATTTAATGAAGAAAGTCATTTATGTATTGTTCCTCATAAATATCGCATTCTTCACAAATTGATTGATACAAATGATGACGGGGGTGTTACTGATACTGAAATGGCTTCTGCCGTTGCTATATTAGAGAAAGCTAAAAGAGAGAAACAAAGAAAGCAACAAAAAGAAGCTTTTAAAAAATTTGATTTTGAAAGATATAGCCATGTGCCTGATTCTATTTAATAAATAAATCTGTAATTTATTATTTTACTGATTTATTTTTAATTTATATTTTTCTTCTTGTTATAGATCTTTTTACATTTCCTCCTCTTCTTCTTTGATCAGGGTTATAGCGTCTTGTTTGGTTGTTTTGATATTGATCAGGGTTATAACGTTGCGTTTGATTATTATTTTGACTAGTTTGATTATTATTTTGACTAGTTTGATATTTGGGTATAATAACATAAGGTTTACCAATAAATTCTGACCATGCTTTTCGAACATCTTCCCATCTACTATTGCATTTTAAAGCAACTAATTTTTCTTTAGGTATATTTGTTCCTGGATATAACTCTAATGAAATCGTAATATCAAATGCCAACTTGGATGGGTCAAAATCATTTTCTCTTTTCACCATATTTCTTGCCAAATAAGGTCGTTGATTATACATTGGATATTGTGAATAAGGTTGTTGATAAGATGAAGGATAATAAGAAGGAATATCACCTGCTGTTTGTTCACCACCACCTTTTGTATATTTTCCTTTAAATCTGTTACCTCGTTTTAATCCACTTATATTTGAACCTACTGGAGCACCTGGATTAAACCCGGGTCCAGTACTTCGTTTTTTATTTATTACTAAAGGAACCACAGGAGTAGGTTGAAATTTTAAAGAATCAGCTCTATATCTTGGATTATTAAAAATAGTAGATAAATTATTAAAAAAAATTGAGTATTCTCCATCTACACTACCACTATTTGTTAGCTGTGTTTGTGCTGCATCATATATATTATCATAACTCTCTTTTAAAACAAATATTTGATCTGGTAATATAGAAAAGGTGTCTTCTTGCTCAGGAGTAGTTAAATATAATGAAAAAAATATTAAAAATATCATGTAAATTGGTGGCATTATTTCACTGCCTCTTTCAAAAATAGTAACTTTATTGGTTAGTTTTTTTGTACTATTATCTCTTTTACCTTGTGATTTAAAATCCATTGAAAAGGACAATAATTCAAAATGACCACCATTATTATATAAAAATAAGTATTTATCCCAATCAGAATGCTCAGTTAATGATAAACTACCTACATTTCCCACACTTAGGCTATCTCCAGTTTGTAAAATTATTATTACATTTATTTTAAGTATTTTTAAAATTGCCTCATATGCTAAATAGTTTCCCCAATATTCAGAACTTAAAAAATAGGCATCAATATCTTCAACTATTTGAAAAGGTTCTTCTGGATTATTTTGTGGTTTTTGTTCTGGTTTTTTAATTAAATATGCGTATTCACTGGAACCATTACCATAAATATCATTTGTATATCTTAAATAAGTGTTTTCATCTATTGTTTTTGGATTTAAACCATATTGTGATAAAGTTGATATAAATTCTCTATTTAACTCATTTTTTGCAGAATTTAAAGTCACATTTAGATCATCCTTAAATGTAGTTCCTGTTATATTACTAATTTCATTCTCTTTTATTTTTTGTTTAAAAAATGTTAATACTAAAGCTCTTATATCTTTCTGAGTAAATATTTGATCTGTATCACCTTTTATTATAGGGTTTTCAGGATTTGTACAATTATGATAATTAATTGCTTGTGCTACTGCTATAAAAAAACAGTCACCTTCACCAGAATTCCAGTTTACTTGTAATCCTGATACTAATTTATCGTAAGCAGTTCTACTTATTTGTGAACCACCTTGTATAGCTACATCTGTTGATTTTTTTAATAAATCGTTTATCTGTCCTTTGACTTCACTATTGTTACTATATATTTTATTTAATAAAGACAACCATAATTGAGTTGTAAAAAATGATCTTACTTTTTGAGTTGTCTTTACTGATCTTGTTGGATCTAATTTTATTTTATCATCTTTATCACATTCTGGTTTTAAAATAGCAGCTTGTATTTTACGTTTAGGTTCTGATGGGACTTGTGAACTTGGACTTGGACTTGGACTTGGACTTGGACTTGGACTTGGACTTGGACCTGGACTTGGACCTGGACTTGGACCTGGACTTGGACCTGGACTTGGTATAGGTCCTCGTGCTGTAGCATTTTTTGGTCCTGTAAAACTTTGTCCGTATATTACATCTGGTGATACTTCTTCTAGTCTTTTTAATTGCTCTTCAGCAGTAAGTAGATTTTCTTTTACAAGTTGTGAATATAAATAAGGATCAGTTATTCTATTCGGATCTAATTCCTCTTTTTTTTGTTTTGAATCTACTTTCCAATCACCATTTGTCCAACGAAAATCAGCAATTGTATAAGGTTTTCCACCTATAGTTATAACTGAACCATTACCTAATATATTTTGTAAAGTAAGGCGAATATTACTATCTATATATCCATAACGTTTTGCTAAGGTAAGGGTTTCTAATGGTTTTGCATTTGTGAAATTAATAAGTGATTGAAATAATCCTTTATTGAAAAATTGTTTTGTTCTATAATTTTGCGGAACTTGATCAATTTTTGCTTTATCTAATTTTATAAGTGGATTAAATTGAACTACATTTTCATCTTTTCCTGCATCTTTTAACACCATAGATGGTTTGAACAATATTTTTTGATAACCTGGAATATTTGTTTGAATAGTTATATTCAGTTGATTTGGGATAGGCACTGAAGTTTTTTTTGAGATGGAACCACGAGCACTACTTGATAAAACAGGGTTTTCATTTTTTCTTTCTGAAGGATTTGTTGAAGGATTTGTTGGAGGATTTGTTGAAGGATTTGTTGAAGGATTTGTTGAAGGATTTATTGAAGGATTTGTTGAAGGGTTTGTTGAAGGATTTGTTGAAGGATTTGTTGTTTTTCCAGATAAAATTTGTTTATAAATGTTTATACCTTCTTTAACATCTTCTTGTTTTGTTACTAATAATGCAGCAAGTTCTCCAAAACCTATACGAATTTCTTTAGGTATTTGGAAAGCTAAAAAACCTTCTGCACCTGATAATATTGGTATAGGATCTGACGAATTTACACCATATAATTCAAAAATAGGTTCATTTTTATTTACTTTATCTCCAATATTTTTAAGCCATGTCTTAATTCTAACCTTTTGTGGTTTTGAAGGATTATAATAGTCACTTGTTCCAGTATATATATTTGGCATTCCTAGTACAAAACCATCAAAATCTTTCATTTTAGTTGATGTGGTAATAATTGGATTTGGATTAGGATTTGGATTAGGATTTGGATTAGGATTTGGATTAGGATTTGGATTAGGATTAGGATTAGGATTTGGATTAGGATTAGGAGGTATATCTAATGGTTTATATGTTCCTGAAGAAAGAGGAACTGCACTTGATACTTTTTTATTAATATCATAATAATTTGGCACTGACATTATTCTTAATTATACTATATTTATATTTTTAATAATAAATATGATACAAATAAAATTGAATACTAAAATATAAATTTTAAGTAAAAGTATAAAATACAACTATGTCAAATATATTGTTACAATTAAATAATTTAAGTATGGGTACTATTATAAAAAGACCATCAAAAATTTGTAAAACACCATATGTAGCTGATATTCTAGATGAAAATGGCTTAGAAATACTGGGTCATACCGCTTCACTTGGTTGTTGTGGTCTAGCAGATGCTGGTGCTACTATATTAATGAATTTAAATCCTATTTCTAAAAAGAAGCAATCAGTTTGCAGTCATAAAGTGCATCTAGCAATATTTAAAGAACATGACAAAGAAATCATAATAGGTATAAATCCTAAATTAGCTGAAGAATTGGTAGAGTCTTCTCTAAAATTAAATCTCTTAACTATGTTAAGTAATGTTAAATGTTGGAAGAGGGAAACATCTATTTATGTAGAAGGTAAAGTAGATTCTCGTTTTGACTTTACAGGTATTGATAAAAATGGATTACCATTTATTATGGAGGTTAAAAATGTACCATTAGCAGATTATGAAGATATTTCAGCTAAAGAAAAAAAAAAGTTACCATCAAATATTTATGCGGACAGAGATTTTTGTTCAAA
>Ga0066180_10000022_pt1 | contig 22249 bp, 20 predicted proteins | sample LauGreSBDMM110SN_4_FD_59338 | JGI IMG/M metagenome (GOLD analysis project Ga0066180, IMG submission 59338) | Freshwater lake microbial communities from Lake Michigan, USA - Su13.BD.MM110.SN (version 2) (version 3) | ecosystem: Environmental > Aquatic > Freshwater > Lake | place: Lake Michigan... | reverse complement strand
GGCCAACTAGTTTCTGGACTTATCTGGGCAACCTTTGTGGCAACCCGCATGGAACTTCCACCAGTGATTCACTTCGTGGTTGCAATAGTTGCGGCAATTGTAGGTGCCGCCCTGGTCGGTGCCTTCGTTGGATTCCTGAAGGCTCGAACTGGAGCCAACGAAGTTATCACCACCATCATGCTCAACTACATCATTGTTTCCTTCTTTAACTTTCTATTGACTGATAACTCCATGCTGCAGGGTGCAACTGCAGGCGGCTATACAAAGTCCGACCCAGCATTCGAAAGCGCAAGACTGCCTTACCTTTTTGGTGAAAGCTACGCATTGAACTTAGGGTTTGTTCTTTCGATCGCGGCTGTTGTTGTTTACTGGTGGCTCATGGAACGATCAACAATTGGTTTCAGGCTCAGAGCGGTTGGTTTTAATCCATCGGCTGCCAAGACGGCCGGAATTAATGTTGAGAGAACATACGTTCTTGCCCTTGGGCTTTCTGCCGCTTTTGTTGGAATCGCGGGAGCTAATCAAGCACTTTCATCAACAGGTGGTGTCACTCCAACCAGCCACGCAGGTATTGGATTTGATGCAATCACCGTTGCACTATTGGGAGGTTCCTCGGCATCTGGAGTGCTGCTAGCCGGATTGCTCTTCGGTGCATTCAAGGCCGGGTCATCAGCGATTCAAATTGTGGGAATTTCACCTGACGTGCTGGGAATTGTTCAAGGAGCAATTGTTTTATTCATCGCAGCCCCGCCCTTGATCAGAGCAATCTTTAGACTCCCGCCTCCGCAGACTACAAGCATGCTTAGTGCTTTGAAGTCGAAGCTATTTAGTCGAGGAGGCAAGTAATGAGCACTGAGACTAAAAAAGAAACCCGCGAGTCGTGGAAAACCCCAACCGTTATGGGTTCATTAGCTGCACTGGTCTTAGTCTTTTTCGGGATACTCGGTAAACCTGAAACAGTCGCTTTTGAATTGACCGGAGTTAGAGAAACTGTTCAGCTACCTAACATCGATGTTGCCTCGAACATACTTGGAATCGCATCTGGAATTTTATTGCTGGCGATAGCAGGTTTTGCTGCTTTACAAGTAGCTAGGAACGTCCGCTCCTCAATTTGGCTTTCGATTGTCTTTGGTGCAATCGCACTAGTTGCTCTTCTGGGATGGCTTGCTGGCGGAGCAGTGGTTCCGGTGGCCTTTATTCTGGGCTCTGCTTTGGTCCTCGCGGTCCCAATCATTCTTGGTGCCATGGCTGGAGTCATGAGCGAGCGAGTCGGAGTTGTAAACATCGCTATTGAGGGCCAGCTACTAACCGGCGCATTTATGGCTTCGGTTGTGAGCACACTTACCGGGAACCAGATTTTTGGAATCATTTCAGCCATGATCACAGCTGCGCTTTTCTCGGCCGTACTAGCGGTGTTTGCAATTCGCTTCTTAGCACAGCAGATTATCGTCGGTGTTGTTCTGAACGTGCTGGCTATTGGAATTACAAACTTCCTTTACCAGCAGTGGGGGACCGAAGATGAGTCAGCCACAAACAGCCCAGGAACTCTTCCGATTATCCAAATACCTTTCCTCGGAGATATCCCAATAATTGGGCCAGTTCTTTTCCAGAACCGAATCACAGTCTGGTTAGCAATCGCAATCGTAATCGTTTTGTGGTTTGTACTTTTCAAAACGAAGTTAGGTCTTCGAGCTCGAGCTGTTGGAGAAAACCCGCTAGCTGCTGACACAGTTGGAATCAACGTTGGCCGCACGCGTTTTTGGTGGGTGACCCTTGGAGGACTTCTCGCAGGTCTTGGAGGAGCAGCGCTTACCATCGGTAGCTCTGGCTCGTTCGGACGCGAGATGTCCGGCGGCCTTGGATTTATTGCTTTGGCTGTAGTAATTTTGGGTCGCTGGCACCCAGGCTACGCAACAGCAGCTGCGCTGCTGTTTGGCTTCTCAATCATATTGAGAATTTGGGCAAACCAAGTCAGTCCTGGTATCCCTACAAATTTCATCACAATGGTTCCTTACATCGTGACAATTATTGCCGTAGTTGGATTCGTTGGTCGCTCCCGACCACCCGCCGCCGACGGTATTCCCTATGTGAAGGGCTAAAAATGAATATTGACTGGAACAACCTCAGGCAAGAAGCCATCACTGCAATGAGGAAGGCATACGTGCCTTACTCGAAGTTTCCCGTTGGCGCTGCTGCTCTAACAGACGATGGCCGCGTTGTTTCAGGCTGCAATATTGAAAACGCATCCTACGGTCTGACGCTGTGTGCGGAGTGCTCACTGGTATCGGATCTGTTTCGTACCGGCACTGGCAAGTTGGTTGCCTTTTACTGCGTTGACAAGCACGAGAACATTCTTATGCCTTGTGGCAGATGCCGTCAGTTGCTATTCGAACACTCTGCCCCTGGCATGCTGCTCGAAACAGTTTCGGGCACCAAAACTATCGAAGAAGTACTACCCGATGCCTTTGGGCCTAGAGAGCTGGACGAGCGTTCGTGAGCAGTTTCGACGCGGTTGACCTGATCATCGCCAAGCGCAGCCAACAAGAGCTTTCAAAAGAAGCCATCGACTGGCTAATTGATAACTACACCGCAGGCCAAGTAGCCGATGAGCAAATGTCGGCAATGGCGATGGCAATTTTGCTAAACGGCATGAACCGCAGAGAAATAAAAGATTTGACCATGGCAATGATTGCTTCGGGGGAGACACTGAATTTTGAATCTCTTGGCGTTCCAACAGTGGATAAGCACTCCACCGGAGGTGTTGGCGACAAGATAACTCTTCCACTGGCACCGCTAGTTGCAGTCTTTGGAGTTGCAGTTCCTCAGCTTTCTGGCCGTGGCCTTGGACACACCGGGGGAACTCTCGACAAACTGGAATCAATTTCAGGTTGGCGCGCAAATTTATCAAATGACGAAATGAAAAAGCAGCTTGAGCAAGTTGGTGCTGTGATCTGCGCTGCAGGCTCAGGCCTAGCACCTGCGGATAAGAAGCTATACGCACTGCGCGATGTCACTGGAACCGTGGAGGCGATACCACTTATTGCCAGCTCAATAATGAGCAAAAAAATAGCTGAGGGAACGGGTTCTCTGGTTCTTGATGTGAAGGTTGGCTCAGGTGCTTTTATGAAGGAGCTTTCCAAGGCTCGCGAGCTAGCCGAGGTACTGGTTCAACTCGGTAAAGACGCAGGAGTAAAGACTTCTGCCCTTCTTACAGATATGTCCACACCTCTTGGTCTAAAGATCGGAAATGTTTTGGAGGTTGAGGAGTCGGTTGAAGTTCTTTCCGGCGGCGGACCAGCCGATGTTGTTGAAATCACCATCGCGTTAGCAACCGAGATGCTCACTTTGGCCGGTAAGCCAGATGCTGATGTTGCAGCTGCGCTAAAAGACGGTCGTGCCATGGACAAATGGCGCGCGATGATTAGCGCTCAGGGTGGAGACCCGGATGCCAAGCTGCCAGTTGCCAAAGAATCACAAACCGTAAAGGCAACTTCTGATGGCGTCATAACCAAATTGGACGCACTTTCCGTGGGACTTGCTTCTTGGAGATTGGGAGCAGGGCGTGCCAGAAAAGAAGACCCAATTCAGTTTGGTGCAGGGGTCGCTTTACATGCGCAGCTAGGCGATAGCGTCAAGGCGGGGGATCCGCTTTACACGCTTTACACCGATGAACCGGCTCGATTCCAGCGCGCATCCGAGACAATCGAGAATGCTTATAGCATTGAGGCTCAAGCAGTGGTTGCTAGGAAGTTGATTCTCGACCGAATCAGCTAATTTCTTTAAAAAGGAACAAAAAACTCATGGACTCAAAAATCAAAGCGCTGCCCAAGATTTCTCTGCACGACCATCTTGACGGGGGACTTAGACCGCAGACCATCATCGAGCTAGCAGACGCTGTTGGGCACAAGCTTCCAGCAACTGATTCCAAAGAACTTGGCGACTGGTTTTTTAGCGCAGCTGACTCAGGTTCTCTTGAGAGATACCTAGAAACTTTTGATCACACCACTGCCGTTATGCAAACCAAAGAAGGTCTTGCTCGCGTGGCCAAGGAATTCGTTTTAGATCTTCACGATGACGGAGTTATTTATGGAGAAATCCGTTGGGCTCCAGAACAGCATCTTCGCTCAGGACTCTCCCTTGATGAAACAGTCGAGGCGGTCCAGGATGGACTCGAGCAAGGCATGGCTGATGTTGAAGCCAAAGGCGGCTTTATCCGAACTGGCCAATTAGTTACTGCAATGCGTCACGCAGATCGCGGCATGGAAATTGCGGAGCTTGCAGTAAGACACCGCGAGAACGGCGTTGTAGGTTTTGACATAGCTGGAGCCGAGAAGGGCTTTATGCCGGTTAGGCACAAGGCAGCCTTCGATTATCTAGCTGAACAGTTTTTCCCTGTCACAGTTCATGCCGGTGAGGGCGACGGAGTAGAGAGCATCAAAGATGCCATTGTTTCTGGTCGCGCTCTTCGCATCGGCCACGGAGTTCGAATCATTGAGGACGTCATGTTCTCTCGCAGCGAGGGCGACACAGATCTTGTTGTGCTGGGCGAAGTTGCGGAGTGGGTTCACGATCGTCAGATTGCGCTAGAGCTATCACCGTCCTCAAACCTGCAGACCGGTGCTATCTCGATGCTCGGAGATCAGTTCTCTGATCACCCGTTCGATATTCTTTATGGGCTTGGTTTCAAGGTAACTGTAAACACTGACAACCGACTGATGTCTCGAACCTCGCTAACTCGCGAGCTTGAACTCTTGATGTCAAACTTTGGCTACAGTCTTGCTGATTTGGAGCAGTTTCAGCTAAACGCTGCTGAGTCCGCTTTCCAAGCTCTTGACGATCGCGAAGAGCTAATCGATATGATTAGCGACGGATTCGCTAACGCGTAATGGTATTGGCACTTCGAGGAGCTAAAAACCAAGCTCTCCAAGGTATTGCTCTAAAGCTATAGGCTCTAGCCATGTCCTTACCAAACCCCGGCCAAACCGACAGAACGGCGATTAACCGCCTGAAAAAGCGCTCGGTCGAAGACCGCAATGAAATGTATGAAATTCTGGACTCAACAATTCTTTGCCATGTTGGCTATGTAGAAAACGGCCAGCCATTCGTTTTGCCCTATGGATTCGTCCGCGACGGCAATCGAATTCTGATTCACGGATCCTCCGGAGCACGGTTCATGAGAGAACTTGCCAAGGGAATTCCAACCTGCGTCACTGTCACCAAACTTGATGGCATGGTTGTTGCCCGCACCACCTACGATTCCAGCATGAACTATCGCTCGGTAGTAATCCTGGGAGCCGCAGAAGAAATAACTGGTCCAGAGAAAAACTCTCTGCTTGAAAGAGTCAGTGAAGGCCTGATTCCTGGTCGAGTAAGTGAGGTAAGAACCTCAACACCCAAAGAGTTGGCCGCCACCACATTGCTCTCGCTTTCCCTCGAAGAAGCTTCAGTTAAGGTTCGAACCGGCATGCCTGAAGATGACGAAGGGTCGGGAACGGGTGTCTGGTCAGGCGTTATCCCAATTCGAGTTGTCGCCGACGAGGCTATCCCAAGTGATGAAGAATCAGAATCTTTGAGTGTTCCTGATAGCGTAAAATCTTTTATAAAAAACCCGAAGGCTTAGTCCAGAACTTTTTGCATGGCGGCCTTGAGTGAAGCGAGCATGACTTGGGATTTTTGGCGCTCATCGGAAACTGCAAGCAAGTAACACTTTAGCTTCGGCTCGGTTCCAGAAGGCCTAACAATTACTCTTCTGCCATCAGCTAAATCAAGTTGGATCGCATCGGTTCCAGGCAGATTTCCCCAACCGCCCATAAAGTCAGTGAACTTAACGGTTTGCCCATCTAGTTCCTGGGTCGGATTAGATCGAAGTCTCTTCATCAAATTTTCAATGATTGACAAATCCTTAACCCTGATAGAAATCTGACCTGTAGCAAAGAAGCCATCGCGGGCCCCAAGTTTTTCTAGCTGATCCCCAATGGTGTAGCCCGAAGCTGCCAATGTCGTTGCGATATCTGCAACCACAAGTGCGGCCGATAGGCCGTCCTTATCTTTTACTCGTCTTGCATCAACGCAGTAGCCAAGGGCTTCTTCGTAGCCAAAAATAAGGTTTGGCACCCTTCCAACCCATTTGAACCCAGTGAGTGTCTGAGCAAAGTCGAGACCATAGTGTTCGGCAACTTTTTCAATGGCAGAACTCGAAACAATCGAGCAAGCCAAGGTTCCAGAAACCCCTTCTCTTTTTGCTCGACCGGCTAGCTCCTCAGCGAGCAACAAACCTAGCTCATCTCCCGAAAGCTGGATGTAGTTCCCAGTTGAATCCCTATACGCGACACAAAGCCTGTCTGCATCTGGATCATTTGCAAGAACAAGGTCAGCTCCATTGGCCTTTGCAGTTTCCATCGACTGATCCATGGCCCCCGGCTCTTCTGGGTTTGGGAAAGCCACGGTTGGGAATGTTCCGTCTGGTTTATGTTGGGAAGCAACTGGAATCAGTGGATCCATGCCTGCAATGTCAAAAATCTTCTCGATGAATTCAGCACCGACTCCATGCATTGCCGAGTAAACAATCTTCAGACTCTTTCGATCCGAATGACGATTCATTAATCCGCTAACACCCTGTAGGTAGTTAACCGAAATGCTGTCAGGAACTGCAGAATAATCATTTGACCTAACCAAGCTAGAAACTAATTCGTTTTCGGCAAAGTTGCCAATCTCGAATGAAATGAGAGCATCCATCGGTGGAATTATCTGAGAACCCGTGAAGTCAAAAACTTTATAGCCGTTGTCGGCTGGGGGATTGTGAGAGGCGGTCACCATGATTCCTGCCGAGCAGCCCATTTCGCGTACCGCAAAAGCAACCATTGGGGTTGCAACAAGTGAATCGTAAAGATAGGCGCGGACTCCAAGTCCAACAAGAATTTCAGTAGAGTCCTTGGCAAACACGTCGGAGTTTTTTCTGGCGTCAAAACCAATTACACAGCTCGGATCATCAAAGTTTGCCTTTAGGTATCTGGCAATTCCTACCGCTGCCTGAGCCACCAAAACACGATTCATTCGGTTTGGGCCGGCTCCAAGCTCTCCGCGAAGACCTGCAGTTCCAAAGCTCAACCGCTGACCAAACCGCTTGGTAAGGCTTTGTTCATCGCCAGCGAGAATCAGTAATTCAAGCTCCGCTCTGGTCTCGGCATCAGGATCCTGGGATTGCCAGCTTCTTGCTTTGGCAATAAGTGTTTCTAGTGAGCTCATATCTTGTTGATGATCGCTGCCAAAAGTGCGCTTATTCTAGGCTCGGCTTCTCGCCCGGCCTCCAGGACCTCCGCGTGAGAAAGAGGTGTCTTTTGGACTCCGGCGGCGAGGTTTGTCATTAGCGAAAAGCCTAGGATTTCCATGCCGGCTTCGCGGGCAGCGATTGCTTCTAGTGTGGTTGACATACCGACCAGGTGACCACCCATGTGCTTTACCATTTGGACCTCAGCTGGCGTTTCGTAGTGTGGTCCGCGGAACTGGGCATAGATGCCCTCATCAAGTGAGGCATCTACGGTTCTTGCAACTTCACGAAGGCGCTTGGAGTAAAGGTCAGTGAGATCAATAAAAGTTGCACCCTCAAGTGGGCTATCGGCAGTTAGGTTGATGTGGTCGCTGATTAGAACCGGTGTGCCTGGCTTCCAGGTCTCCTTGATGCCACCACAACCATTTGTCAAAATCATTACCTTGGCACCGGTTGCAGCTGCCGTTCTAACTCCGTGAACGACTCGACGAACTCCGTGACCTTCGTAGTAGTGAGTTCTTGCACCCAGCACCAGCGCATACTTTCCATTTGGAAGCTTGATCGATCGAATTGAAGCCACGTGACCTTCGACAATAGGAGCAGAAAACCCAATGATGTCCTTGGCCGGAACACTCGCAACAGTTTCACCAATTAGATCGGCGGCCTTAGCCCAACCTGATCCAAGAGTTAGCGCGATGTCGTGTTTTTCAACGCCCGTTGCCTGCCTGATTTGATCGGCTGCCTGTTTGGCAATTTCGAAAGGGCTGTTGGTCATTGTTTCTAAGGGATTAGTCATGGATTCGAGTCTAGCTCCACGCGCGTTGGCTCAACTAGTCCTCAAACTCCACTAGGGCGGTACCGGAGGCAATGGTGTCGCCGACGGCGACCTTGATTTGCTTGACGACTCCGTTTCTTGGTGAGGTAATGGATTGCTCCATCTTCATAGCCTCGAGAACTAGCAACTGGTCGCCCTCGACTATCTTGTCTCCGACCGAAACAGCTATTTTTACAACCGTTGACTGCATAGGAGCCTTGATTACTAATTCCGATGCTCCAGCAGAAGCGTGATGGGCAGAGACTTTTCTCTTGGGCGCCTGACCAGCTGTTGGAGATCCAGTTCCGGTGTGTAGGAAGCGAGCTGGAATGCTCACCTCGATGCGTTTTCCTTCAACCTCAACAACCACTGAGTTTTTAGCTAGCGGTGAAAAATCAAGCGAGTCAGCTAGACCGCCCCATGGCTCTAAATCGTTGACCCACTCAGTTTCAATCCAGCGGGTGTAGACGCCGAATTTTCCATCGGAGGCAATAAATGCCGGGTCGTCAACAATTTTTCGGTGGAAAGGAAGAACTGTAGGAAGCCCTAGAACTTCCATCTCCGCAAGAGCTCTTCGAGAACGCTCTAAAGCTTCCGTGCGGTTCTTGCCGGTCACAATAAGCTTCGCAATCATGGAGTCAAAGTTTCCAGAAATCTCGTCGCCCGATTCCACGCCGCTGTCTACTCGCACCCCAGGGCCACTCGGTGCTTTGAAGAGGCGAACTGAACCTGGAGCAGGCATAAAGTTTCTACCTGGATCTTCACCGTTGATTCTGAATTCGAAGCTGTGACCAGAAACTTGCGGCTCGCCATAATCTAGAATTCCACCTTCGGCGATTCTGAATTGTTCGCGCACTAGATCAAGACCAGTGACTTCTTCAGACACCGGGTGCTCAACCTGCAGGCGGGTGTTGACCTCGAGGAATGAAATGGTTCCATCCTGGGCAATAAGGAATTCACAGGTTCCAGCTCCCAGATACCCAACCTCTTTCAAGATGGCTTTTGATGAGTCGTAAAGTTTTTTGTTTTGCTCAGCTGTCAAAAAGGGAGCAGGAGCTTCCTCGACTAGTTTTTGGTGTCTTCGCTGAAGCGAGCAGTCGCGAGTTGAAACTACAACTACGTTGCCCTTCGAATCAGCCAGACACTGAGTCTCAACGTGCCTTGGTTTTTCTAGGTACTTTTCAACAAAGCATTCTCCGCGGCCAAATGCTGCGATGGCCTCGCGGGTTGCCGATTCAAACATTTCCTCGACTTCGGATTCCAGGTAGGCAACCTTGATGCCTCGACCACCTCCGCCGTAGGCTGCCTTGATTGCTACCGGCAATCCGTGCTTCGCAACAAAATCCAGAACCTCTTTGGCACCAGACACCGGATCGAGTGTTCCAGGAGCTAGGGGAGCTCCGACTTGCTTGGCGACATGTCGAGCCGATACTTTATCTCCAAGTTTTTCGATCGCTTCCGGGGAGGGCCCAATCCATATAAGGCCGGCTTTTATAACAGCCCTGGCAAACTCGGCGTTCTCGGCTAAGAATCCATATCCTGGGTGTACCGAATCGCAGTTGCTTCGTTTGGCGATCGAGAGAAGTTTTTCGATGACCAGGTAGGTCTCGGCTGAGGTGACGCCATTTAAGGCATAGGCCTCGTCGGCCACCTTCACGTGAAGAGCGTCACGATCTTGATCGGCGTAAACAGCCACCGATCTTCTTCCGCTGTCTTTGGCTGCTCGAGCTATTCGAACAGCAATCTCACCACGGTTAGCAATGAGGACTTTGCGGATTGGTCCTGTCATAAGACAAAAGCCTATTGGCATAAAGCGGTGAGTAATTGGCGCTTAGCTACAAAAAGACTTGGATATCGTTGTGATTAGCGCCAAAAGCTTGGGTAATGGACCCCAAAGCCAGCTGCCAGCTCACGAAGCACCTTCAAAGAAAGCCCAACCACAGTGTGAGAATCTCCTTCAATTCGATCAATAAAGGCTCCACCTATGCCATCAATCGTAAAAGCCCCGGCAACCTTGAGAGGTTCTCCTGTTGCTACATAGTCAGCAATCTCGTTATTGGAGAGCTTTGAGAAAAAAACCTTAGTCGAGCTAACCATTTGAGCACCAACTGGATTAGCTGGTTCGCGATTGTCTATTAGATAGTGTCCGCTGTGTAAAACCCCAAAGTTTCCACTCAGTTTGGCCCAGCGCTCTATAGCAACTTCAGGCTCATGGGGCTTTCCAAGAATTTCCCCCTGAAATTCAAGAGCCGAGTCTCCTCCGAGAATCAAAGCTCCCTTGGTTGACTGCTCATGCAGAACTGATTCAGCCTTCGCTTTGGCCAGTAATCCCACCAGCTCTTGTGCGCTCAGGTTCGGGTTTTCTGTTCTCGCTTTCGCAGCGAGGGCTGGCTCCTCAGTATTGGGAAGGACAATTTCAGGCTCAATACCGGCCGATCGCAATAGGGCAAGCCTGGCAGGAGAGCTGGAAGCTAGGACTAATCGGGTCACCTGATAAGACTACTTTGTAGCTGTGAAACACTTGTGAGATGACAAAAACTGAAAACTGGCTAGACACCGAAATTGAACTGGACATCGAGAAGGTGGCCCACGGTGGAATCTTTGTAGCCAGGCACCAGTCAAGAGTCGTTTTCGTCTCTCACACCGCCCCTGGTGAAAAAGTTCGAGCTCGAGTCTTCGAAGACAAGGGCGGCTCTTTTTGTCGGGCAGAAACAGTAGAGGTTCTAGAGCCTTCCGGCTCACGAGTCCCACACATCTGGAAAGAAGCTGACCGCCTGGGTGCCGGTGGTGCGGAGTTTGGTCATCTAAAACTTGAGTACCAGCGCAAACTAAAAAGTGAAGTCTTGACCGAATCGCTTTCGCGCATGGGTGGCATCGAAACAGAAGTGCCGGTTGAGCCAGTACCAGGCGATGAGCTAACCAACGGCCTTTCGTACCGCACCCGTATTCAGTTGCATGTTTCAGATGAGGGAGTTGCAGGCCCATACAAAGAACGAACACATGAGGTTGTTCCCGTTAAGTCTTTACCATTGGCAGTTTCTGAAATCAACGATCTTGGCATTCACTTAAAAAATTGGCAGGACGTAAAACGCATAGAGATATCAACCGCATCAACCGGTGGTGTCCAGTGGTTTATCGACAAGAAGGTCAAGGGCGATAAAAAACTTGTTGAGCGCGCGCTTGGCCGATCCTTCCGAATTTCAAGTGGCGGATTCTGGCAGGTGCACCGCGGTGCAGCTGAGTTACTTGCCCAGGAAGTAATCCAAATGGCTGAAGGGCTAGACCCAGCAACTAATAACTTAGATCTCTACGGGGGAGTTGGATTATTCTCCGGCGCGCTCGCAACCAAGTTTGGCAAATCACTGAACATCACAACAGTTGAATCTTCTAAAGTTGCAACGGCAGATGCCGGAGCAAACTTAGTAGATCTTGCCAAGCACAAAGCGATCTCAGCTCCAGTGGAGGGATTTCTAAAGGCCCAGATTAAGCAAGGGTTAGTGCTTGAAGGGGCAACTGTCGTGCTTGATCCACCACGAGCTGGAGCCGGCAAAGCAGTGCTTGACCAGCTGCTGTTTTTGCGTCCGGCCAAGATCATCTATGTCGCTTGCGACCCGGTGTCGTTGGCTAGGGATTTGAAGGTTTTGGTTTCAGGTGGCTATCGCCTTGAACAGATAAAGGCCTACGACCTATTTCCACACACCCACCACTTCGAATGCATTGCTAGTTTGGTTTTATAGATATTTAGTGGTTGAGAAAGAAAACGTGTGAGGTCCGAGTAAATATCTCCCGGACCTCTCCCCACGCTACCTAGGCTTTCCCCTGAGAGCACTGATTAGGCAGTTATCTATGACCTTAGCCCTTTACTGGTTGGCGACACTAAAAAGTTTCATACCGATACTTCAAAGCTTCGGCAACCCGAAGGTTATCTGGCCATTGCGCTTCGCAGCGTATCTAATCCCAGTCCGCCAAGGTTTAAGGCCTTTTTATGGAAAGCCTTGATATCAAAGCTGGCACCTTCTTTTGCTTTTGCTTCGTCTCGAATGTCCTCCCAGATTTTCTGGCCGATTTTGTAGCTCGGAGCTTGGCCCGGCCAGCCGAAGTAGCGGTTTACTTCAAAAGTGACAAATTCTTTTGGCATGTTCACGTTCTTTAGCATGAACTCCAGCGCGTAGTCATAATCCCAAACTCCACTACCGGTTGGCTTCGGCTTGGAAAGGTGGACTCCGATATCCAGTACCACGCGGGCAGCTCTCATGCGCTGACCATCAAGCATTCCCAATCGATCGCCTGGGTCATCTAGGTATCCAAGATCCAGCATCAGTCGCTCAGCATAAAGCGCCCAACCTTCGCCGTGACCTGAGCTCCAGCTGACGTTTCGCCGCCAGTCATTTAGCTCGTCTTTATTGAAAACGGCTTGGGCAACCTGAAGGTGGTGTCCTGGAACACCCTCGTGATAAACGGTTGTCAGCTCACGCCAGGTGTTGAATTCGGTGACACCGGGCGGAACAGACCACCACATCCGACCCGGTCTTGAAAAATCATCAGTTGGAGCTGTGTAGTAGATGCCGCCAGATTGCGTTGGTGCAATCATACAATCGAGAGTTTTCATCTTCTCTGCTATTTCGAAATGGCTACCACTCAGTGATGCAATAGCTTCATCTGATTTGCCTTGCATCCACTTTTGCAGGGCATCAGTACCGTGGAGCTTTCTGGAGGGGTCTTCGTCTAGAAACTTAACTGCCTCTTCGATACTGGCACCTGGTTTGATTTGGTTGGCAACCTCAGTTTGCTCGGCAACAACGCGTGCTAACTCTTCGATTCCCCACTGGTAAGTGGCATCAAGGTCAATTTTTGCACCTAAGAAACCGCGACTGAAAAGCTCGTACCTTTCTCGACCGATTGCATCAACCTCGCTGGCATTTGGCAGAAGGTCCTGCTTTAGAAATTTTGCGAATTCACCGTAGGCAGCAGTTGCGCTTGCAGCAGCAGTAGCAAGGTCTGCTTTAAGTGCCTCTGGAAGCTCGCCGGAGTCAGCCTTTGCCGAAGCTGCAAACTTCACAAAGAAGCCATTTTCGGCGGCTATCTCAAGTGCCTGGTCGATGGTGGCAACAACCTGGCGCTTGGCAGGGGTGTCCTTGGCGGCAATACCTTCTTGAAGCGAACGCTGGTATCCAACTAGCGACTCACCAACAGCATTCATTCGCGAAGCGAGATTCTCCCAGTCTTTGACAGTGGCTGTTGGTGAAAGATCAAACACATCGCGGATACCTTGGGCTGGGGAAGCGATCACATTTAGATCCCGACGATATAAGCCAGCCTCATGCATTTCGAGAGTGAGAGACAAATTAGAAGTTAGGGCATCGAGGGTCACTCGGTCTGTTTCATCGGTGGGCTCGGTTCGTCCAAGTTCCGTTAATACTTTTCGTGCCTCATTGGCGTAAGTGGATTGAGCCTCGGGGGAGTGATCATCAAGTTTGTCGGCGCCGATTGTTGATCCAACATCGGTTGCAAAGCTTGGACTGAGTTTTGTAATTGTTCCTACCCAGCGATTAGCAATTTGGTCAATGGGTGAATTGCGAGGCATTACTTGACTCCCTTTTGGGTCACGGGCTACAAGCCTTGCTTGTATTGCGATCCCCACTGTCCGTTGCCTACAACTATGCCAGTTCTTAGGATGCTGTTGTTTTTTGCCCAAGTTGAACGCTGTGGCAGTTTGCTTGTGGACTGCTGTTTGCTTGCCTCAATCAAAACAGCTACAACGGCTGCAAGCTCTTCAGGAGTTGGCTCACCTGAAACCACCTCAATGGATTCTGCGAACTCGGAATCTTCTGGCCTAGTCATTAGAGCGGAATGTTTCCGTGCTTTTTAGGAGGCTGGCTAGCCCGCTTGGTGCGAAGGGCTCGAAGAGCCTTGATAACGGAAACCCTAGTAAGAGCCGGTTCAATAATGCCATCTAGCTCTCCGCGCTCAGCGGCCAAGAAAGGTGAGGCAACGTTGTAGGTGTATTCAGCCGCTAGTTGCGCTCTGACCTCTACGATGTCCTTGCCGGCAGCTTCGGCTTCCTTGATCTTGTCGCGGAACAAAATATTTACCGCTCCTTGACCGCCCATAACGGCAATCTCAGCTGTTGGCCAAGCCAGGTTGATATCTGCTCCCAGTTGCTTGGATCCCATAACGATGTAGGCACCTCCGTAGGCCTTGCGGGTAATCACGGTCACCATTGGAACAGTGGCTTCGGCGTAGGCATAGAGCAACTTAGCTCCACGGCGGATAACTCCAGCCCACTCCTGGTCGGTGCCCGGTAGATAACCTGGAACATCAACCAAAGTCAAAATTGGAATCGAGAACGCGTCGCAGAATCGCACGAACCTGGCGGCTTTTTCGCCAGCATCGATGTTCAAGGTTCCAGCCATTGCCGAAGGCTGGTTAGCAACAATTCCAACGCTTCGTCCGTCGATGCGCGCAAAACCAATCAAGATGTTCGGAGCAAATAGTGGCTGAACTTCCAAAAAGTGTCCATCGTCAACGATGTGCTCAATCACGGTGTGCATGTCGTAGGGCTGGTTCGGAGAATCAGGAACCAAAGTGTTAAGTTTCCGATCAGCTTCGGTGGCTTCTAGTTCGGAACTTGAGTCGCAGACAATACTCTCGGAAAGATTGTTGTCGGGCAGGAAGCTCAACAGGGTTCTGGCATAGTCCAGAGCATCTTCTTCATCACTTGCCAGATAGTGTGCAACACCGGAAGTTTCATTGTGTGCCCTTGCTCCACCGAGTTCTTCCATGCCAACGTCTTCACCGGTCACGGTCTTGATAACGTCTGGTCCGGTGACAAACATGTTCGAGGTCTTATCAACCATGATCACAAAATCGGTAAGTGCTGGGGAGTAAACAGCGCCTCCGGCAGCTGGACCCATGATGATTGAGATCTGCGGGATAACTCCAGAGGCCATGGTGTTGCGCTTGAAGATCTCGCCGTATTTTCCAAGGGCTATGACACCTTCTTGAATGCGGGCGCCGCCTGAGTCCAAAATCCCAACCAGTGGAACGCCGGTGGAAATTGCTAAATCCATAATCTTAATTATTTTGTTTCCGGCGGCTTCTCCAAGAGAGCCACCGAAGATTGTGAAGTCCTGGGAGAACAGGGCAATTTGCCGACCGTGAATAGTTCCAAAACCAGTGACCACAGAGTCACCGTAAGGACGGTTAGCTTCCATGCCGAAGGCGGTGGAACGGTGACGAACGAATTCATCAACTTCAACAAAAGAGCCCGGGTCTAGAAGTAGCTCGATTCGCTCACGGGCAGTTTTTTTGCCCTTGGCGTGCTGCTTTTCAATAGCTGCATCGCCACTTGCGTGAACCGCCTGGTAGTAGCGGTCGCGAAGGTCTTCGATCTTGCCAGCAGTAGTAGATAGGTCAGCTTTTGGCTTGTCAGTCAAAATCTCTCCAATTGCTCAAAAGGCTCTAAAGGACCAACTTTATCCAAGGCCCTACCCGATGCTATTGCAGGTTCTGACACAGCATCTAGCCCAATAGCTGAGGATTCCTACAAATAAGCCCTGGCATAGGCTTGAGGCATGGAATACACCTTATCTGCGCAGGCAGCGGCTGGCTTTTTATACCTGGAGCAAACCGGCTCCACCAACAAAGACCTCCTAGCCAAAGCAGCGGGGTTGCCAGAGTTTTACGTCCTGGCTACCGATTTTCAGTCTGCTGGCAAAGGTCGTATGGACCGCAGTTGGGAAGCTAGCCCAGGCTCGTCAATAATGGCATCGATCTTGCTTCGACCTCTCTTTATACAAAGCGCAGGAATTGGCTGGCTGTCGCTACTTACCGCGCTCGCGATTAGCCGAGCAATTTCCGATCTTGGACTAGCCCCAAAAATCAAATGGCCCAACGATGTCGTAATTGCAAAAAAGAAAGTCAGTGGAATTTTGGCCGAAGTAGCCACCGATCTATCCTGCGTGGTGATTGGCTTTGGCATCAACGTCAATCAATCCACACAACAGTTACCAGTTGATACCGCTACTTCTTTAGCTGTTGAAAATGCTGGTTCGGTCGATCGCGACCAGCTACTGGCAGAAGTTATTGAAAACATCAAGCAGCTATATGGCGATCTATCTTCGGCTAGCGGCGATGCCCAAGAAAGCGGTCTACGGAAGGCAATTCTGGATTCGTCGGCAACTGTTGGCTCTCAAGTTTCGGTTGAGTTTCCAGATGGGAAAAAAGCCTTCGGTCTTGCAATGGACATTGATGAAACTGGACGCCTGGTGGTTTTTACCCAAAATGAGACACTTTCAGTTTCTGCAGGCGATGTGTTGCACCTTCGTAAGGCTTAACGGGAGGATTATCCGGTGACCACTTCTTCCGAGTACTTAGTTTTACGCCTGAAGCCAAAAGCGCGCAGGCTATTTACCCCAACCCTAGTTCTGGCAGCGGTCAGCTTTGTTTTGGCATTTATTGTTGAGCAGATTTCGGCTACGAATTACAACTACGCTTTGATAGCCGGAGCGACAATCGTGGTCTTGTTTTGGGTGTTTCCGGTGCTGAGTTATTTGGCTTGTTATCTTGAGCTAACAAGTACGCGATTGGTTTATCGGTTTGGGTTTTTGGGGATTAGAAAAAGAAAACTATTGCTTTCGGAACTTTCATCAATAGAGATCCAAAAAGAGGGCCGCCTGGGTAGGCAGGTAATCTCGATACTCTCGGTCGATGGAACCGAGTTCCGCGTCGACGGATACGCTAAGAGCAAGCACTTGGCGGCCGAAATAGAGGCCTTTGCCAAGGCAGCAAGCTAGGCGAAGAAAGTTGCAGTAGTTGAAGTATCGGGTTGGGGTAATCGGCGGCGGGCAGTTAGCACGAATGATGACCTTGCCCGCAACCAATCTTGGAATTGACCTAAAGGTCCTTGCCGAAACGGCAAACTCTTCGGCAAATTTGGCAACCACTGTTGTCGGTGATTACACGGATACTAAAACCGTTATGGATTTTGCCAAGAGTGTGGATGTAATTACCTTTGATCACGAGCACGTTCCCCTTCACATTCTCGAAGCAGTAGAAGAAGCCGGCATATCGGTAGAGCCCTCATCAAAAGCCCTGGCTCACGCTCAAAACAAGCTCGTCATGCGAAAAGCTCTGGAGAAAATTGGAGCTCCCAACCCACGCTGGTTGGCAGTTTCGAGCGCTAGTGAACTTGACGCTTTTATTTCCGAGTTTGGACCAGAGGTAGTTGTGAAAACTCCCATCGGTGGTTATGACGGCAAGGGGGTTAGGGTCGTTAGTTCGTCTAGCCAAGTAAGTGATTGGTTTGAGCCAGTTGCACTGTCATCACTTGGCGGACAATTGCTGGCTGAAGAAAAAGTCCCCTTCACACGAGAACTTGCACAGCTGTCTGCAAGAAATCCAAGCGGTGAATTTAGGGCGTGGCCCGTTGTTGAGACCAGGCAGAAAAATGGCGTTTGCTCAGAGGTGTTAGCACCTGCACCAAATCTTTCAACTGAATTGGCAGAAAAAGCAAAACAAATTGCCGCATTGATTTCCTCTTCCCTTGGCGTCACAGGAAATCTTGCGGTCGAGATGTTTGAAACTTCGGATGGGAAACTTCTTGTCAATGAGCTCGCAATGCGCCCGCACAACTCAGGGCATTTCAGCATCGAAGGATCAACTACTTCACAATTCGAGCAGCACCTTCGCGCAGTGCTTGATCTTCCACTTGGAGAAACTACCGTTGCTGAGCCTTCGGTGATGGTAAATCTACTGGGCGTATCCGATCAGGTTGATTTTGTAGAAAACTACCCGGAGCTTATGAAGCAGTTCGCAACTGCCAAGCTCCACACCTACGGAAAGAGCCCTCGAATCGGGCGAAAGCTAGGGCACATCACCGTTGTAGGTGGGACCCAAGAAAGTGCACTCGATACCGCCCTGAAAGCCCGCGCTGCGATTATGGGTGTCCGCTAGAGCCCAATCTTGGCTAAAATTGGGCAAGCGAGCTTGATTCAATTCGACGGGAGTCCCTAATGACCAATCCATTGGTCGGAGTTGTCATGGGCTCAGACTCAGACTGGCCCGTTATGTCAGGCGCCGCTGAGGCTCTAAAGCAATTTGGAATTGAATACGAAGTCGAGGTTCTCTCGGCTCACCGCACTCCAGAAAAAATGATCGAGTGGGGCAAAGCTGCTTCTTCTCGTGGGGTCAAAGTCATCATCGCCGGCGCTGGCGGAGCTGCCCACCTACCGGGCATGCTCGCTTCCGTCACAACCCTGCCAGTGATTGGTGTCCCGGTATCGCTTAGCAAACTCGACGGCATGGACTCACTTCTTTCAATTGTGCAAATGCCAGCCGGTATTCCAGTTGCCACCGTCTCAATTGGCGGAGCAAAGAATGCAGGAATTCTGGCCGCTCGAATCCTTGGAACTAATAATTCGGCTTTGGAAAAAAAGCTAATCGAATACGGCCATTCACTGGCGTCACTAGTTGCCGAAAAGAACGAGCAGCTCAAAGCTGAAATTTCTAGAGGCGGAAAATGAACCTATCTGACTTTGCGAAGTCCAATGGTTTGAAGGAGATTGGCACTCGACCGAGTTTTCTTGAGTACCTAAAGCAAGTGTGGGCGGGAAGAGATTTTGCTTTCACGATGTCGCTCTACGCATCTGAATCAGCTAATGCTAGAACCAGACTCGGTCGCTGGTGGTTAATTCTTACCCCGTCTCTGCAGGCGCTAGCCTACGGCTTGGTGTTTGGTCTGATATTGGGTTCCCTCAGACCAGCAAACTTTATTCCATTTCTTATTACCGGAGTGTTCCTGTTCTCTTTTTTTTCGGGCTCTTTTTCCTCTGGGGCTAAGTCGATAACCTCAAGCTCCGGATTACTAAAGACAGTTAGCTTTCCGCGCATTTTGCTGCCACTATCAGCGGTTCTGCGCGAGTTTATAAACTTCCTACCTCAACTTGCGCTGCTGCCGATTGTGATGCTGTTTTTCGGTCAAGAACTAACCTGGGATTGGTTGTACCTGATACCAATAACACTTCTGATGTTTTTGTTCAGCACAGGGCTTGCAATGATTTCCGCTCGCCTTACTGTCCAACTAAAGGACTTAGGCAAACTAATCCCTTTTATCACTCGTTTCATGTTCTACACCAGCGGAATATTCTTTGAGGTTGAAAGAATTTTTGCTTCTTACCCAGAGGTTCTTGCTGTTGCTCTACTCAACCCCGTATACGGATTTATTAGCTTGGCCAGAGGTGCACTAATAAACGACCTAAGTATGAATACTTCGTTGTGGATAGTTGCCTCAGTTTGGTCAGTGGGAACGTTCTTGTTTGGGGTTTTGTTTTTCTGGAGAGCAGAGGCTCGCTATGGAAGAGACTAACTCGGGCAATAAACCTGTGGTTGTGGTTGACGATGTTCACGTGACGTATGAGGTTTATGGAACTGGTAAGAGGGCACGATCACCGGGAGTAAAGCTAGCCAAGCAAACCCGTATGCGCGAAGTTCGAGCTGTAAAGGGTGTCTCATTCGTTGTTTATGAAGGTGAAACCTTAGGAATAGTTGGATCCAATGGTTCGGGCAAATCATCGCTTATGCGTGCGATTGCCGGATTGTTTCCAGCGACGCAAGGTGCGGTGTTCACACTAGGAAGGGCAACCATGCTTGGTGTTGGGGCGGCTCTGCTTCCAAACTTGAGCGGTGAGAAAAACATAATGCTCGGTGGCCTTGCGATGGGATATGAAAAAAAGGAGCTCGCGGAAGCGACGCCTTCAATCGTTAACTTTTCAGGCCTTAAGGAATTCATCGATTTGCCAATGCGGACCTACTCCCAAGGAATGTCCGCACGGCTGCGTTTTTCAATCGCTGCTTCCAAAAAGCACGACATCTTGATTATCGATGAGGCTCTTGCTGTTGGCGATCGACAGTTCCGCCTCAAGGCCGAGGAGAAAATTCGACAGATGCGTCAGGAAGCCGGGGCTGTTCTGTTAGTTAGTCACAACATGAAATCTATTCAGGATACCTGCAACCGGGTTATCTGGCTTGAAAAAGGTGAGGTAGTCATGGACGGTAAACCCAAAGAGGTCTGTGACGCATTTATTGCATTCATGGAAAAAGGCGAAGACGACTAGATGGGCACTTCTTTCCCGAGTGTGACTGTCATCATGCCGGTTCGAAACGAGCAAGCTCATCTTGTCGGTTCAGTGGAGAGTGTTTTGTCCCAGAACTATCCGGGAAATCTAGAAATTACTCTTGCGATAGGACCATCTGTTGACGAGACAGACATAGTGGCAAAAGAACTTACCTCCAGGCATTCAAACATAAAGATGATTGAGAACCCGAAGGGCCTTACAACCTCCGGGCTTAACCTGGCGATTGCTCTATCTACAAGCGATGTGATTATTCGCGTGGATGCTCACAGTGAGTTGGCCGAAGGCTACATCGCTCGCGGAGTAGAGATTTTGGCAGAGAGTAGATCGGTTCTTGTCGGGGGAGTTATGAGTGCAGTTGGCAAAACCGCACTTCAAAAAGCCGTTGCCTTTGGCTACGGCTCAAGGTTTGGCCTTGGCGGGGGTAGCTATCACGTCGGAGGCAAAGCCGGCGAAGCCGAGTCTGCATACCTTGGCATTTTTGATGCCAAAGCCCTAAAGGCAGTTGGCGGCTACGACGAAAAAATCATTCGCGGTGAGGACTGGGATTTAGCTCAACGACTAAAGGCATTAGGTGGCAAGGTTTGGTTTAGCCCGGAGCTAGTTGTGAAGTATTGGCCGCGTTCGAACATCAAAGCTCTGGCTTGGCAGTTTTACTCAACCGGTATTTGGCGCGGAGATCTAACACGTCGCGCACCAGGCAAAGCCTCAATTAGATACTTCCTTCCGCCGCTGGCTCTATTGATGCTCGTGGGCTTAGGGGTGCTTGCAAGCCTTGGAGTAATTGGTGAGCTGGATTTGATTATTCCAATCGCACTTTATCTTTTGGTTTTGAGCTTTGCTTCTGCAACTGCGAAACAACTTGGAATCCTGGACCGCCTGGCAATCTTTATTGCATTACCGGTTATGCACCTAAGTTGGGCTACCGGATTCTGGATTGGGTTGGCTTTTGGAGCTAGAAAAATAGTTGACGCTGGGGATAAAAAGTGAAGTACTCACCAACAAGAATCCTCGGAGCACTTCGACGAAGAGAGCTGGATTGGTTCCGGGGTTTTGTTTATCGCATCTTTAGTCGGTCAAAACTTTCAAACAGTATTCTCTTCGAGTCCTTTCAAGGAAAAGTAATCGGGGATAACCCTCATGCAATCTTTGTCGAGGTTTTATCTCGAAACCCTAGCTTCGAATTGCTTTTCACTTTGGATTCAAAAACCAAAGCACCCGAGGGAGCTAAGGGGGTTCGGCACGGCTCAATTGCTTGGCTGAAAGCCCTAGCCACCTCGAGGGTGTTGGTAAACAACACAAACTTTCCTGGCTATTTCCGCAAGCGCAGCGGTCAGCGTTACATCCAGACCTGGCACGGTACACCACTTAAACGTCTCGGGCGCGACATCGTGGATGTCGTGCCAACCGGCAGCTATTTGAAGATGATGGACCGAGAGGCTTCTTTCTGGGACTTTCTAATTTCGCCAAACCCGTACTGCACCGAGATTTTAGGAAAGACCTTTGGCTACTCTGGTCAGATCCTGGAAACGGGATATCCAAGAAATGATGTCTTGATCAGCGGTAAGGACAAGCGTGACCTTGTGCGCAGATCTCTCGGGATACTGGATGCTAACCAGCAAGTAGTTCTCTATGCGCCTACTTGGCGAGATTCAAAACGGACTGCGACTGGTAACTGGAAGCCGGTAAATTTCTTATACGGCTCTTTAGGACCAAATGTGACAGTGCTGTTCCGAGGTCACACCAACACACACTCTGCCCATAACGAGGCAGTGGCCAAAGGTGCAGTCGATGTGACCGAATACAAAAATGTTGCGGAGTTGTATTTGGCAGCTGATGTACTGGTGACCGATTACTCATCTTCCATGTTTGATTTTTCCGTGACCGGAAAGCCGATGATTTTTCTGGCCCCGGACTTTGACGACTATGTGGCCAAAAGAGGTTTCTACTTCGACTTTGAACAATTTGCCCCGGGGCCAATTCTGAGAGATTCTTCATTCCTGAGAAAATCCTTAGAGAGTATTGATAGCCAAAAGG
>Ga0066180_10000020_pt1 | contig 23686 bp, 35 predicted proteins | sample LauGreSBDMM110SN_4_FD_59338 | JGI IMG/M metagenome (GOLD analysis project Ga0066180, IMG submission 59338) | Freshwater lake microbial communities from Lake Michigan, USA - Su13.BD.MM110.SN (version 2) (version 3) | ecosystem: Environmental > Aquatic > Freshwater > Lake | place: Lake Michigan... | reverse complement strand
AGTCGGTAGAGTGCTAGCCTTTTAAGCTGGTGGTCGTGGGTTCGAGCCCCACATGTGGTACTTGCATTATTAGCTCAGTTGGTAGTAGCACTCGGCTGTTAACCGAGAGGTCAGAGGTTCGACCCCTTTATAATGCGTTTTTGAAATTTTATGAATTTCAAAAACTTATATTTATTATAATTATGAATTCATATGAAAAAAATGGTCTCCTGAACAAAAAATGAGTTATACAGAGATTGAGGGAACAAAATATTACGAATCAGAGCCAGTAGAACGTTACAACCTTCCACCGAAATTAAAAAGAAAAATATCACTAAACACTTCAAATCAATGCCAAGAATTAAGGTGTTATGCATACGTACTATCAACAATTATGTGTAAATTTGTTCGGGTTGTATTAAATCCTAACCTTTTATCATTGCATGAATATTTAGATAAAAATTATTCTGAAAACTTTGAAGATTGTGATGATTTATTAAATGTAACAAAATGTCCAAATATTTTACGATGTCTCGAAACTATAGATTGCCATCCAGAAAATATATTTTACACATTATTATTCCGTATTTTTTATAGATTTTTAAGGAACGTCAAAGAAAATGGTGGGTTATTCACAGACGTTTCCACAATTTTAAAAAATTGTGAAAAAATGACACATACCAAGTTTTTTAATTTTTGGCGTAACCCAGAAGAGTTAAACCCTAGTGATGGCTCATCAGACATACGATATAAAAGAGAACAAGAATATTTATTCGAAAAATACCAAGAATATTTGGTAATATTATATGACACAATACATAATTTAGGGTTATTATCTAAAAGAGGTGAAATAAAAACAATATTAACTAGTCGTGCTAGGATAAACGAGACTTTTATACAAGAATTAAAAAAAATTCTAGAGTTAAATTTGTATGCTTACCTTTCGGTAGATTCTACTAACGCGGGTAATCGTTCAGATGTTCATGCAGTTCATGCATTAACAATTGTTGGATTTGATGAAACACATGATGTGTTTTTTATAAAAAATTCATGGGGACGGGGGTTAAATCTTTATCCAGGATTAATAAAACAGCACTCTAATGGTTTGGGTATATTAAGTAAATATGATATGTTAAATAGTGATATGATAAGATATATAGGAGTTGTATTTCCTGCCAAAGAAGATATAAAAATATTTCCATTTCTCAAAAAAGGAGGAAAAAAATACACACGATATATTTTGAATACAAACAAGCGAAATAATCGTTCAAAAAAAATGAGTAAGAGATAAATATCATTAAAAATCATCGGTTATGAATTTTTCTGAAAAATCTTGATACACTCCCAAATCTTTGCAGACTCGTCAATAGTAAAAGCGCCGCGTTTTTGTGCCAGTCCAATAAAAGAAACCAACAAATTCAATGCTTCTGTTGGTGTTTCAATATCCACATCCACCAATTTTTTTTGCTCTTTTTGTTCGTCCATTTATTAATTTAAATACTTTTTTTAATATGTTTTAACGAATAAATTACTTTATATTGAGTTTGTATGAAACAATATATAAGTCTGGGAAATAATTGTGAGCCAAGAACATATATTACTAGAGAATTGAATTTAAGCAAAAAGAATGGTTATAATACATGTCCTTTTGATTTATGTATTACGCCATTTGAATCTTTGTACAATTGTATCGAATCAGACTTTCAATATTTTTTTGATGATTTAAGATTGATACCATGGGGATGTGCTGAAAATGGCACAGTTAAAAATGCTATAATGAATAAATACAATATGATTTTTAATCACGAAGGGTCAAGTCATTCACATTTATTTAAAGATGGCAAAAATGACGATTTATTTTATACGAGAAACAATTTTGAAAAATTCAAAGAAAGATATTCGGCGAGAATTGATAATTTTAGAAATTATATCACGAATGATTATATTACTGATATTACATTTGTCATCAAACTTGAAAATAAATGTAATATTGGTGTATTGACTCATTTATTGAAAGAAAAATATCTTAAGAATATAGATATTATTGAAATATCCTAAAAAAGAGGTTTGTTAGTAACCAATTCCTGCGCAATCATACCAATAGAACCAAACATGGCTAACCTTCCGTTGTTGAGTTCAGCATTCAATAAAAAGGTGTCATAACTTTCTGGTACATCTGCTAGAAGGTTGCCCGGGTAATAATCACTCCTCATCGTGAATGGAGCTTTTCGAGGGTCCTCCCAACCTATTAAAGATTTGGATTCGAAAACTGAAACAAAGAGAATAAAGTAGTAAAAAAGAACAGGGTCATCCAACAAATGAATGGATTGTTTATGTGTAACCAGTTCCGTAAGAGGAATGGCTACTGACGAAACCATTCCCCATCTAGCGTGCTTGAGTTCTGCTTCGCGAAGTTTCACAAATTCACATGCGGGCTTGTTTTTTGAAAACCCAAGAGGGTCGAAATACCCCAATGGTTTTGTAGCACCAATGTTAAAACTATTAACACTGTAACAAAAGAGAAGCAAAAGACCAAGACCAAACATTATATTCTTTTATATAATTATTTTAAATTGATTTTTACATGTATTAAAAAGATGTTTTGATGTACAGTAATGAAATTTATCAAGAAACTCGTCGAACAAATAACAAAGGTCGATAAAAAAGTACTAGGTAGATGGAAGATTGACTATTGTGATAAAGTGACAAAAACAAAGGTAGATTTTTCCAATGAAGACCATTGCGGGCCATGTGGGCAATATTTAAATAAAACAAGCTTAAAATCAACAAAAGAGATAAAATAATGAACGACCAAATCGAAGCACTTGTCTTTAGAAAGTACGGAGGATATATCCTTCTTGAAATAAATAGTGATTCAAACTATTATGGACAAATTCTAAAGCATAATATGACATTGATGGATTCATTGAACGACCCAACTGTTTTCGTTAATGATGGATTTGATTTAATCACTCCAGTAAATATTCAATGCGAAGAACTAACGACAGTTGATTACAAAGTAAAAATTCAATCCTTTTGCGTAACAGAAACAAAAAAGTTTCCATGTGGAATGAAATTATATCCGCGTTCTAGTATTGTAAAAACACCATTGCGACTGGCCAATAGCGTTGGAGTAATTGACCCAGGGTATCGTGGAAATATCATGGGTGTTTTTGATTGTTACAAAGATTATGATATTGTGGCTGGTTCTAGACTGACCCAATTATGCGCTTCATCCGTATTCCCTATTTTTGTAAAATCTGTCAATGAACTTTCCGAATCTAATCGAGGCGAAAATGGATTCGGTTCATCTGGAATATAAAATTCGCGATAAAAAATAATGAATTGGATGAATATTTATAAAACAGAAATTTATAAGAGATATGGCGTACAAATATCCGAGTTCAATGAAACGTTAAAAGATTTGTGGGAAGAAGACGCCCCGATAAATATAAATGTTTTGATAGATTGTATTTGTTTGCAAATGGATATCATGGAAACAGTGGGCATGACTTTTTACGCCATTTCCATGGATGATATTTATTTCGTAAATGGAGTCTTTGTAATGATGGGAAAAACAATCAAACTCGAAAAAGATTCATTTACCTTTATTTCACCTCCTTTGTTGGATAAAAAACGATATTTTCATTATCCCGCCTTTTTCACGCAAAAATGTCTTCCATGTTCCTTTCCAAAATCTTCCATTTATTATTCGATTGGATTAATCATATTATGTATTTTGGTGGGGTTTCCTCGTTTATCAGGAACCGAATATCTCATTAACGATGAACCCATCTGTAACGCCATTGAAAAAACAACGGAAAAGCAACAATATTTTTTAAAAAGATGTTTTGCAGGAGAACTCTTATTTATTTAAAATATAATATCATAATATGTCTATTGTTGCTTTTAAAAAAAAATCAGTTGTTCAATATGGAACTCATATTTCTGGAAGAAACCCAGGAGGTGCTTGGATTTCTAGAGGTCCTGGAAAGAAATTAGTTCATGTCAATAATTCTGGGTTTTCCATTAATGGTCCTTATAGAAATAAAGGAGCCGTCGGAACGAACATGCGTTTTTCCAAAACGAAAACTCTTTTTCGTGGCCCTTACGCAGTAGGTTGGGGGGGACGCGGAGGAACGTACTACGATGTCCCCCTTCTTGTTGTAAATGAAGCCGTCGTCGTCCCAGGAACACAGCAATTGTATGTGAAACCATCTGTTTTATCAACATATGGAATGATACAAACAAAGTACAAATGGCTGCATGGTCAGTATCCAAATTATTGGGTCAAAAATATTTATACCAATGTCATGTCGGACAATGCTTCTCAACAATTATACATTCGCACAAAATCGGCGGCGAATGCATGTAAAATGACGCAACACAAAGAATTTATTGGGAATCAAAATATACCATTGGAATCGGAATACGCTCTTCGTTTGACGCAACGATGTGCTGACCCTTTGCCTTATCAAGAACACATTCCTATTCCGATGATGGGAACGTGTGTTGGAAGTGGAACTTGCAAATAAAAATAAAAATGTAAATTATGGATGGTGGTGCTGTTATGTTAGGAGTACATTTGGGGAAATATTCTGCTTTTATATCCAATATTGAAAGTTTAGAAATAATACCAGAGACAAGTACTGGTGGTTATCTATTCAAGGGAGTTTTAAAGGAAAAAATGTTTAGTATATGGGGAGGGAGAGCCCATCGCAAAACTCACAAATAAATTTCTTTTGAAATTTGTGCATATTCACGATACTATAAAAGAGATTCAGGACAAAGAAGTAGTTACTGAGGCTGAGTTTAACGATGAAGTTCAAATGCAAGTTGATATTTTTAAAGAATCTATTGATGTTTTTTTTGAGCCAATTTGTCCTAATGTCATAATGAGTAGCATTCGTAATCAAACAGAAATAGCAGAATTCATGTCAATTGATTATGGTCCTGGAAAAACAATTCAACAAATTGTTGATGAAGCAACCCAATTTATAGAAGAAAAAAGAGAAAAAAGAGAAGCTGACCAAATGTTTCTTGAAGACCCTTTTAACGAGATAAATGCCGAAGAAGATTCTGAAAATACTGAAGCAACACTATCAGATATGAGATTTGGTATTATAATAATGGAAATCGTCGAAGATTTTAAAGTTGCAAGTAGTTATTTCCCTACTTTGGGAGTTGATGGACATGATTATGTATATTTTTTAGGAAAGCGTAAAAGTAATACAGCAGAACAAATAAGTGTGAGAAATAGGATATTGGTAAATTATGCGTTTCAACTCGTCAAATTAATGATATTATATGGTTATAGACACGGAGACCCACACTTAGCTAACGCTTTAGTGTTTGAAAATTATGATTATATAGAAAATTATAGAGTTGTTTTAATCGACTTTGGTCGTTGTCAAAAAGTTACCCCTGATTATAGTTTGAATACGTTAATAACTCCTGATGGTCATTGGTTATACAGCATTATAAGAGGGTTTTTCCAATATCATAAAATTTACGGTGAATCAAATTGTCGAAATTTTTATAACGATTGTCAAAACAAATATATTGTACCAAGTAGATTAAGGTATATTGAAAGACTTTACGAAAGCAAAACTTTTTCATATTTGATGATGATGGAAAACTATATGTTTTACTCTTTACACGAAGGAAAATTACATAAAACAGATTTTTATGAAAAAGACGAATATTCACTTATTACCATGTTGGTTAAACCACACGAATCATTACTCGGAAAAAACTACAAAGTAGGTTTGAGTTCCGAATGTCCTAATACTCGTATATTGAGGGAAGACTATGTTTTAACCAAAAGTATCGAGTATGCGCGACAACTCGTATCAGACCCCATTTATTCGGATACTCTAAGAGATTTGACACCATCACCAGATACGAAAATATATACATATATTATAGGTGTCCAGGACGGACCACCTCCACGTTTTTGTAAAATATTTGTTGCACGTGTTTTTAACTGCATAGAGTATGGAACGAAACATTTGGCATTAATGAATCATTTCGATATAGCGAAATATTATGGTGTAGGTGAATTACGTGTAAAAGATACCAATATTACTCTAAATATTGCATCAGGTACGTTCATGGGAGATATAGTTGATGATGAAACGCCCGAAGAAGTTTTCAGGAGAAGTGAAATGTGCAGACGTGTATTAATGAATCACATGTTTGGTACTCCATTTACAATTACTCTGGCTGCATCTAAAGAACACGTATTAGCAAATAAAATGATTCTTGGGGATACATTTTTTACGGTTGAACTATGTTGTGACCTTGATACAAGGTTAGCTGAAGAGTCGCGAATGTTGGAGTTTGATGAATCATTGGGTGAGTTTGATGAAAGTTATGGAGGTGGTATATTGACCCAAACCATGCCAACTGTAATGCCACAAATGAAAATGTTCCCTGAAATAGACTACAAAATACCGGAGATTGTCAGAATCCCTGATACACCACAAGATAGTCGTTTTTTAAAAGATTGGAAATGGGGTATTGAAAATGGTATCGTAATTAAGCCTGCAAAAGAAAACGAGAAGATTGAAGAATTTCAACATTTGTTAAATACTGAAAAATTTAATACGCCAGAGTGCAATTTTGACATTTTTATGAAAACAATCGATTTATTGTATTATTATATCAATACCATTAAATATGGCAATCCTGAGAAAAGTGGAGGCAAAAGGGTTAAAACGCGTAAAAAAGCTCGGATTAGCAAAAGAAGGCGCAAGAGTAGTTTCAAAAGACGTAAATATAGCAGGCGTAAAATTTAAATACTAAATAATAACTAACACATGAGATTCTTTTTCAGATTACCGAATGGCTTAACAATGGAAAATCCGCACGTGATAGATTCACGAGAAAATGTAAAATATCTCAAGGAATATGCATACGATTTGCTTTCTACGAGATATGACATGTCAAAGTTCAATTATTATATTACATTAAATCATTATATACTCGTGAATGACAACAAGCAAATACGCGATTTAAAATGTAAATCATATGACACGATTGAGATATATATTACAGAAAAATATCCACTATTATTATGAAAAGTAAAAAGGGTGGATTTTTCTGGAAGAAAAAAACACTAAAGGAAAGGTTGCGCCAACGAATTGGCGAAAAAGATATTTGCTGTGAAACAGATTTTAACCGCGATATAATTATTCAAATGATTATTGATAATTATAAAAAATATGCGAGTAATTATGTAAATAAAGACGAATATTTAAATTCTATTAGTAATGATTTACTCATATTCATTGGATATAAAGTTGATTTGGTTAATGATAAAAATGGGGCAGCTCTATGGGACGAGTTGGATAAAGAACTAGGTGGGAAGAAAACAAAATTTGCAGATATACAAAAAGTACTTCGGGAAGTTCCTCTTTCCTTCCTATTAGCCTTTTTGGGGTTGTCTTCTTATAAATTAGAAATTTTAAAAAATCAGTCTTCTACTCTTTGATTTGCGTCGTATGTATTTTCTTTTTGATTTACCACCCATCGACCCCTCGGCCGAAGATGCATGTTTTTTTTTTGCGACCCTCCGCGGTGTGGGTGTGGATGCTCTGGGTGATGCAAATAGCTCTCGCTCTCTGGGTGATTTGATTACGGGTTCAGAATTCTCTCTGTAAAGTATAGGTCCTTTTAATTGAGCGGTTTCAGATGGATTTATGTTGTAAGTCTTGTAATAGTTCCTAAGGCACGACATACATTTTTCATATTCATTCCGTGCTTCTCTTTGTGCGGCCTTATTTGCGAAGTGTTTATTCCAAAATTGTCTATCCGCTTCTTCTTCAGCAGTTAATTCTGATTCAGACGGCATATAAATTAACTTAAGAAAAAAAAAATAAATAAAGCATTTTTCAAAATACACGCACTAAGTTGTATCAAGAGAAAAATCTTATCTGCGCCCTGATTTGCGTCTTTTTGATTTGCGTTTTGATTTACGTCTTTTTGATTTACGCATTGATTTTCTTTTTCCTCCAATTGGTGCCACAAACTTAGGAATATCATCTGGAACATCAAACTGCCCAAGAAAATCCAGAGGAAATACCCTATATCCTGAAGGATTGTTTTTATTCATTTCATCTGGTAAATAGAACCTTAATCTTGGCAGCCTAGAAGTAACGCCAGTATCATCCTCGTCGGTGAATCTGTGCCATGAATCATCATAAAAAACATGGTATATTGCAAAATTTAGCGTTCCTGACAAATTAACTCCAGAATATCTAGCTAAATATGAATAATCGGGGTGACTATTAAGTTGTAATATATACAGTTGTCCCGCCACAAGTTCATTCAAATTAAGAGAACTATTCATATATTATATAAATAAATTAACGAATCATAAATTTTACATAAAATTTAAATAATAAATCAACCCACTTTTCAAATATTGACTTGTCGTTGTAATACGCACCAACCTCTGATAAACATCCGAATGAAAAAACATACTTATTTTTTCTTTTTCTTCCATTGAATAATTTGTTAATGGAAGAAAATATATCTGCGATGACAACAAACATTTTTCTTGAATACCAGGATGAAAAGGTTTCATGCGAAACAACACATATTTTTCATCCGCTTCTGCATCGACAAAAAAGTATCGTTCAGGGTTTTGATAAACGCAAACCTGGCCATCCCCTTTTTCATTCCACGCCCCCATTTTTTCAACCATCATGCGGTCTTTTTCAGTAGTTCGTTTAAACCCGTTAGGTGTTGCGCGCAAATATTTGCGCAATAATTGTTCGTTTTCTTCCGTCCATTCTTCCACTGGATTGATTCTATCTTCTAAAAAAGTAGAGAATATTCCTTTGGATTCAATCATCGTCTTCTCTCGTTTTTCATTGCTCAACACAAAAAAACACATTTTTAAATTTTGACCAATGTGAAACCATTTCTTCAGGTTCAAATAAATATATTTGGGATGGTATTGCAACATCTTTTCATAAAGACCAGGTCGGATTCCTTTTCCAGACCAAATCGTGGTTGGTGCGATAAAGCAGAGGTGACCACCTGGGTTTAACATTCCCATGCATTTTCCAATGATTTTTTCGCAAATGTTTTTGTTTTTTCTGACTTTGCCATTTAAATAATTATCATCGGGTGCTTGAAAGGGAGGATTGCCGACAATGACATCAAAATTGGTTTCGGGATAATCTAGAAAATTATATTGAGTGACATTGAACCATTGTTTAACAAAAGCAACATTTTCAGGATTTATATCATTTGCATAAAGATTGGCTAAAATGCGATGCGTTCTTTCTTCCGGAGGAATCATTTTACAATTTTCATGATGAAACAATTTATTGAAAATGACAAAAAGGAAATATCCTTGACCGCAGGTTGGTTCTAGCCATTTTGTTTGTAAATTCCATAAATGGCCTGGAATATGGGAAAGCATTTTTTCAATGAGTTCAAAAGGAGTAAAAAATTCATTGTAATAACAAATTCTTTTATATTGTTGATTTTTTTTATCGAGTTCTGAATGAATAAATGTTTGGATGGAAGACAAGTCGCGGAGATTCATACATAAACAATTTACTATTGTTTTGCATTAAATCGCCAAAATAATTATATTATATAAACTATGATTTGCGAAATAATGTTGTATTCTTCCGTGAGTTTAAATATGGCTAAATTATCTCTTTTGCTTATTTTAAACATTCTTTATCTTTTCCGTCATATTATTTATAAATGGGTTGTTTTGTTTTTGTTCAAGAGATGCCAATATGGAAACATTTCTTTCATTGAAAGGTCTGCTGTTCTAAAACCTGATTTGACATTGGAACAAGTAGAAAAAGAAGTATTGAATAAAGTAAATGATGCAAGTGACCCGTCGGTTATAATATACATTACAAACGAAAAATTTTACGAAAACTTTTTATTTTATGGAGAATTGGGGTTGGAAAAATCATACGATGTTGATTTTCACACAGAACATTTGTATGGATTATTCGAAATCATTTATACGCAAACAGCTGAATGGGCCTTTCATAAAAAGTTTGTAGATGCATACAATATTCCCAAAAAAAGGGATGTTCCAAGTTTCATTTATAATGGTGACGACTTCCTACTTTATGTGGATGAAATCGATTTATCTTCAAACGAATTAAAGATTGTTGTTCATAATGGAAATTTTGATTTTAAAAATACTTCTCTGGATTCTGGAAAACCAATTTTAACCGATTCAGAAATTTCCAAGAAATTTATTTATAAGCGTTTGGAACGGGTTGCACCGACCCTCCTTGAGGATAATTATCATTCTACTTTTTTGAAATTTTTATTCCAGAACAATTATTTGTCATACAATTATTATCATTTATAAATCGTGTTTTCCTAAAAATTCTGCAAAAAAATAAATATAATTGTATATTATGTCTGGACAACTTGGAACACAATTCAGAGGGTTGATTATTGAAACTAAGGAACAATTACTGTTCGAAAACAACGTTTCGCCAAAGGGGGCTGTTGAGACCAATGTTCCTACGAATGACTTGTCAAGTCAAACGATTAATATTGGTTATTCGATTCTATCAGAAAATCCCGCCAAAATAAATAAGGCGATACAAATGGACAAGTATAATGTAAAAAAGGTTCTTTTGACAAAATCTTATGATTGCACATTGCGCGGAACCTTGACGGAAGATAAACATATTCATTCATGGAAAACATCAGATGACGTCCTTCCCTTTAAGAAAACTATCTATTCTGGTACAAAACCCGGCCATATTTCAAGCAATTTTGATTTATGGAATAGACAATTAGAAGTCACGAACAAAGTAATAACTAGATGGGCATCCACGACATCTTACTCCGGTTCTTTTGCATCTTCGTTAGTGTCTTTAAATATGGGTGATTACGATATCGTATTTAGTGATTCATCTGACCAATCCATTACAAAATATAAAGTAAATAATTGCGAAGAATTATTGCGCGTTTTAAAAGTACAATCTGGACTCCCATTAGTATATATTCCAAAATACGAAGCAACAAGTTGTTTTCATATGCCATGGACTTCTTTTAATAAAAGAACTTTGTTGGATTTGATGATAAGTGTGAATGGTGTTGTTAATTCACCTGTTGCAAAGTCACAATATGGAGATAATTTTACATCTACTTTATGCGAGCCACCTGAAGATTCAAATCCTGATTATGCAAATGAAGGTGCATACACTGCTTACGAAACAAATAATCCTACAGCAAGTAATTATGTAAGAATAATGAATAATGTATTTGTAGATGCATTTGAACCCGTCGATGATGTGCCAACATTGTTGCAATTGGTATTTTTTACAGACTTCTTTTTCGAGTTGAAACAGGAAGATGAACACCATGACGAAACCGATTCAGCAGATGATTGCGACAAAGCAGCACCAACGCGTTATAATCCAGATACAATGGTAAGTGCCCCTCTGGAAGCTTCACATTAATAAATTTATAATTATTATAATGGCTGTTTATAATAATTTTTTAAATACTCCCTATGATTTGAAAAAAACAATTGTTCTAGGAACTCTTGCGAATTATGTGGAGACGTCCCCCCCAGATAAAGCCTTTATTGTTTACTGCCAACCAACGACAGTAGAATTTAGCAAAATTTTATCTTTTTTTGAAAACGCTCTTTTTGATGTTACATCGACCTTTCGTACAAATCTTTCTTTTCGCAATAAATACATTTTTGGGAAAAAGGTTGATTTATTTGCTATTTTCAATAGTTTAAAAAATCATATTGATAGAGGTGTTAGCTCTTTGACACAATCAGCGGATGCAATTGTCATTCAAAAATATTTTTATCCTTATTATGAATCACTGAGCTACAAAACATCTTATTGCAATGCAATTACACTTAGTGATTTTTTAACACAAATGAATATTTATTATGGAGATTCACGTTTAACATATACCAATATTCTAGGATTAACCGTAGATGATGATGAAGAAATAAACCTCATTATCAATTATGATTTGTACTGTCCTTATTATGAATATCCTATTCGTTTTGTTTTCCAACATGTTGTTAAAATACCCAGAAAAAAAGATGATATAAAATATGACTGTCCCTTGGAAAGGATGGAGAAAAATAGCACCCTCTAAAAAACAACAAAGAACAATGTTGCGAAAATGTGGTAAAAAATGTTTTTTAGGAAAACAAAGTTATCCCATTTGTGCAAAAAATACATGTAAAATAAACCGCAAAGGTGTTTATGCTGCGTACATTCGCGCGAGAGAATACAAATCAAAACGCGGAAATAAAACGATTGCAAACAAAGCCAAAAGGATTTTAGGTATATAATGTATGGCTAAAAAATACTTTGCCGCACGTGATATAAAAACAAGTTCTAATTATACCGAAAAAATAAAAAACGTTGAAATGATGAAAAGTGCAAAAACTTCTACCACCCCCACCATTAATTACACATTACAAGGAAAAGTATTTGAACAATTTTTAAACTATGAAACATATTTATCGTTAGTAAAAGGTTTTACAGACATGCGGTTTATTTTATGCGAAGATTGTAAATGTAATTTGAATTCACCAATATCAATCATAGACGGAATAAGTAGTTTCAAATGTGGAGAACTTACCTTGTGTGACAAATGCAAAACCACTCTTTATCCCTATGGCCAGTTTATCAATCAAACCGTCGAAGAAGACCCATGCTTTAAATTTCCGCGTAAAATAACGACTGACCCATGCATTATCCCTAAAAAATGCGAGGAACCTCTTGAAATATGTAATTATAATACGTATGGATATATCAATATGATGCAGCCGTGTTGTACAAAACAAACGCGACCTAAATGCGTTCCCATTAAATATAAGAAAACTTGCTTACAAAAAGCGTGTGATAAAAGGTGTTCATGCTCTGTTTAACATGTTATAACGTGGATGGTCAAGACTCTCTAAAAGCATAGACCATGGCGTATAATCTTCCAATCCTTCTACTCCTTTTTCGCAAAATAAATTCAATAACATTGGGCTAAACCCTGACAACATTGTCGTATTTTTTTGCTTGGCAAGATTCGGAAAGCCATTGGTAGAACGTAAATTCCAGAATAAAATATGGGGCGGTTCATAGGGAGTACCGACGACTCTTTGACCCGTTTCTGCATATTTCTGTTTAATCATCTCATACATGGAATCGTAATTCTTGTCTGCCGCATCAATCATCATGTCTGAAAAAATGACGAGCGTGAGCTGTTTGACTTGTTCGGCAGGCATTTTTTGCGCTGAAATGACCGTTAAGATTAGACTCAATGCCTTATGAAAACTGGTCGTCATACCCCACTTGGCGCTCTTTGTTTTCTTTACCATATCCACAAAACCATCGATACCTTCTAGATTGACCCATTCTGGTTCTTCGGAAAAAGTAATGAGTCGTTTGCCCAAACTGGATTTTTCGGCCACGCGAATACCTAGCGCAATGGCTGCATGCAATGGGTCGCCACTCATAGAGCCAGAAACATCTACCAATGAAACCATATTTCCGAGAGCACCGTTTTGTGTAGAATTGTCCTTCCATTGAAGATTCAACATCTGAATTTCTCTGTATTGCATCGGAGTCAATTCCAATGCTTGCTTCGTGAAATCGTTCAAACCTATTCGCTTTCCTTTAACGACTGCTTCGCCCTTGGCAGCTTTGTCTAAAAATTTCTCAAAATTCGTGGCGCATGTTTTACGGTCTGGTTCAGAAGAACGCGTATTATTCTTTTTGTCGAGATTTAAAAAAGCCTTTTTATTTTTGAACATTGTCACAGAGGTCACATGGTTCGGGTCAATGGTCGCCCAGACCTTGCCACACTGCTTTACTTGCGTCGTGTCCAACTTGACATTTAATTCGCTCAGCAGTTTTCTGTATCGCATCTTGCAATAGTTAATAGATTTCTCTGATGGTTGTTCTGGGAGAATAGACGCAAAATAATCGAGGGCCAACGGCTGAAACAACCAACCAAACGCAGAATTTTCACGCGGAATCCATTTTCCCAGCAAAGAAACTTCTTGTCCTTCCCTCAGCTTTTTCTCGTCAATCACAAGTTGCTCATTCACCAATGTAATGATAAACTTTAATTTAGACGTCTGGTTTTGTGTGAAACCACATTGCGTTTTATACATGTCTGCCAATTTCTTAATGTCCTTCCATGAACCATATGGATGAACACTTGTCCCGTCTATTTCAAGTATTAAAAAAGACTTGAATAAGGTACCACCTACTTCTGGATAGAGACTATTAATTACCATCAACATTTCATAAGCTAATTTACATTCACCTTTCCCATTGACAATGTCTCTTGTATGGGCACACAACTTAAACATGACAACTAAATACGCACGATAGTCTTCCGAATGATTTTCAATATGATATTTCAATGACGTCATAACCTCCTCATATTTTTTAATAACAGTCTTGGACCCTCGCACAACTTGGAAGCTGATTTGTGTTATACTTTCTTCAAAATAAGAAAAAGTTTGTTTTTCTTTTTTTGTATTAAACAGGGGCGCCTCTTCAGGCTTCGCCCAAGCATATTGAGTATGACCATTTTCGCCTTTGTTGCTAGGAGGTTTATAGTTATCGAATGCTTTTACAAAACCCTCCATTATAATAATATACTGAAATTCTTTTTAAGTTTTATTTGGTATATGTTATGGTATATGTTATGATATATGGTAATAAAACAATTATTCTTCTTCATCTGAATTTTCCGGTGTTTCTGGGCATTCGTAGTAGAACTCTTTGGTGTAATGGTCATAACCATATTCATCCATATCCCTTTTTCTGTTTTGACGACGGCGCTCCTCAATTTCTCCAATAGCTCTGTTCATGCGTACTTGCAGCGAATTTGCCAGTTTTTTTTCGAGCTCTGCGTATTCGCGTTCCAAAAATTCTGCACTCTTGCTGATTGTGTATTTGACATTTCCATTTTCGTATGTCAAGATGAGAACATCTTTTTCTTGACGGACGACTTCCTCTTGCTTTTGTGCGACTTGAGCGTAATTCATTTTTTTTGTATATGGAACTATTTAAAAAACTCATTTCAATTTTTTACAAAAATCATAAAAATTCTTATAAATAAAAAAAGTTTCGCGTGACAACTCGGGATGACCCAAAAGGGCAAAAACATTGTTGCCATAATCAAATGCAATCGGATGTTTTTTGCCATTTAACGTTATCCATCCTATTCCTTGAAAATGCTTTGGTGGAATGGGTAAATCTTTGAAACAAAATTCCAAATTAATTTCCCGTCTATTATGAAACAAAACACTTGTTGGGTCGGTATGGACCAATGCTGTTTGACAAAACAAATCGCCTCTGTGTAATTTTCCACCATTTGTTAGTGTCAATAGTTGGGAACCAAAACAAATTCCGAGTACAGGTACGTTAATTTTCAACATGTAATAAAAATTTTTCGCAAAACTTTCTAATATGTCGTCTTCCAACATCATTGGACTCCCCGATAAAATAATCCCTTTAATAGGCATATCAAGTATTTTTGGGTCGATTTTATTGACTTCCACATAGGGAATATTCAGCATTTTCAATGTCTTTCTTATTTGGAAGATAAAAGATAATTCATTTCCGTGTGTGGAATTATTGACGAGCAGTAACATAACATTTATAAATATTAAATAACATTGAAATCAATAGTATCTTGATTCATGACGACAGAATGCGTATTGGTGATTATTTCCTTTTCTATTAATGCTTGTTGTTCTTCATAATCATTTGTAAAACTGAATACATCCGACTCGACTTTTTTTATTTCAAAGACCGACCAATTTTCATTTATCGTCTTGAATAGTTTTTGTTTTTCATTATCATTATAAATCTCCAATAAATCGCAATTTTCGCGTTTTTTTTGTGTTTCCCAATCACGTAATCCTACCAGTAACCATGAACCCTTTTCTATTGGTTCTCTTCCTCTGTTGAATTTACCAGGAATGGTGCATAACCGCGAGACATTGTCTAGACACAAAACAACAAGTTTATTTCCTCCAGGTTTCGTCGTTACTTGTGCATACATTTCATCTGGTTGCATTTTGAGACGTAATTTTCTTTCTTGCATGGAAGAATGTTTCCGTGCTTGATTTTTATGATTTCCACCTTTTACATTTTTCACCATTTTATATAAAAGATAAAAGCATTTTAAGTCTTTTTAACTTTTTTTATTAGAGAATCTAAATTTTTCATGAGAATGGCGTGAATAATGGTAGTAGAAAATAAAAAAGCACCCCCTGCAAATGTCATTTTTTTATCCAATGGCGAAACTTCAATTTTGCGAAATGGATTGAACCGCCACAGTAAAAAGAAACTAATATATAATTTTACAACAGAGTTAATCCTGTCGAGATAAGTTTTGGCATCAGTTGAAAACCCAATGGCATAAATTATGAATAATATGTACGTAATAACTGTTACTACATCTAGAATAATCATTTGTGTTGAATTTTTTATCATATTATATGTGTTTAAAAATATTTGGCCATTTTTTACTTTGTGAAAGTTTTATTACATTTTTATAATAATATTCATCTTTTTCTAAGCGAGACAATAAGCTCGTCTGAATATGACGAAATATTTTTTCAATGTCTTTTGGTGAAACATGTTTGAATAAAATCCAACCGCGGTCCTCGTCAAAAACCATTTTTTCGGTTAATTTCACGCAACCCTTTTCTTCTCCTTTTATGAACCATTTTTTAAAGGCCTCTATGAATACGTCGTTCGCCTTTTTATTTGTGACATCTTCAGATGTTGTTATTTGTTCAATGTACTTTTGAAAAGATACTTGGGGTTGTTCGTACGTTTCGTGCAATTGTGATTCTAAAAAACGAATGCGGTCTTTCAATACTTGGATATTATTCTCGTTAAACTTACATCTGTGTTGATGTTTTTCCATGGAAGAACGCAACTTAAATTCTTTCTCGCAAAAAGAACACGTGATTTTCATTTTTTTATCCATATTCTTATAGAATATTTTCAATTTTAAAATAATACAAATAATTATGATTCCTACACAAAATCCTATCATACAAAACCCTGTTTTAACAGAGAGAACAAGCTGCAAGGCTTGTGCCATAAATAACAGTCATACAAATCCAGTAATCAATTATCAAAATCAACAACGTATTTGGAATAGTGTGCGAATCGATTGTGCTCAATACGCAATGAATAAAGCAGCTCTTACTACATACGAACCTTTTCTTTGGAATCAACAAAGCGACCGAACATTTCCTCATGTTCAAATCGCCACTGTTCCGTCTCATGGTAATAGTACCAAACGCACAATTACTCGCGCTCGCCCTGGAGCGGGCACCCCGGGAGGAATCGGATGCGATATTAAATTCAATTCTTATGCAAGGTATTTGAATCGTCTCAAAGGAAAATCGGTTTTACGCCGAGGATACATTTCTCCTGAAATTACAAAAGCCATTGCGTCAGGTCTAACTATTCCATTTAATCCAGCATTTCCAATGTACGGAGGAAAATATTATAAAACCAACATTATTTCTTCTTGTCGTTGTCCTGGGTCAGACCTTAAAATATCTGGTATAAATGAAACTGTAACTTCTTATGAATCGCGTGTTTTTAATGTAGGTCAAATTATCATGTGGGAAGAATGTAATTATGCAATCATTATTGACCATTTAGCAAAAGGTTATGTGTTGATTCAGTATTTGGATAAATATGGAGATGGAAAAACCATGGACATTGTCAATTTATCACTATTGCCAAATCTGAAAAAAATAGACATTTCTTTTTTCGAAATAAAAGATGTTTTATTAACCGCCAAAGATTATTTTGGGAATGCTTTAAATTCTGTGGCTAATATATGTTCTCTTTGAAATTTTATCGCAATCGTCCAGTTTTCAAACCTCTTGCAAAACCTCGTCCTTTAGGGAATTTTATGATTGGAAGATTAAAAGTAAATGCTCCTTGTAATTGTAGATAATATTCACCTATATTATAATGCCTGGCTTTAGCGAACCCGCTCCACCAACACAACCGTTTTCACGCGCCACTTATTTTAGTACATTGCATCAAAATCTCCCTCAAACAATTGCTCTCGTAAAAGCAAACAAATGCATGTGTTTTACGTATAATAATCCGACCAATTACTTTTACAAGCCTCACAGTGATTTAGGGCGAGTGGGAACGAGCTCAGCCGCGTACAAGGCACAAAGAAAAAGGATTTGAATAAATCATGTTCTGCGAATATAAAGATATCATAGGAAAAGTAGGTCAAGGAGTTCATTCCTATCGTTTTTTAAACATTGCCATTGTTGATGTCGTAGCCACTATTCTATTAGCGTATGGAATTCATAAAATGTTGAATTCACCTTTTTTTATCACACTTTTTGTTGTCTTTCTTTTGGGAATACTTGCCCATCGGGTTTTTTGTGTTCGTACAACCATTGACAAATTATTATTCTAATGCATTTATTTTGTAAGGAAAATACAAAATAAATTTATATGGAAGTATTCATTGTTTGTAAAAAAGATGGAATTCTCTATTTCAAAGACATTCATAGTTTTCAAACAAGAAACAGTTCTACTTTTAAATGTATAGAGGAAGCCGACAAAATATATAACTGGTCCGATTTTAACATGATAATTCACACAGGCGACAACACTCGACCTGACCAATATGGGTACGCAAAACCAACCTTTCATCGATTAATTCCTGATTTCAACTTTCACGCGTGGCCCGAAGTGGGTATAAATGATTATGAAACGACGATTCAAGAAATGATGATGGCTGGTAACGAACCTCCTTTATGCGAGAAAGCGGGTTGGGTTGGAAATGTCAATACCAATGCAAATCGCAAAAAATTACTGGTTTATGGTAAAAAATATCCAACATTGTTTGATATTATTTCAATGAAGTGGCTTCCAATGGGCGAAGGAATCAATGCCATTAATTATCTGTCCATGGTAGATTTAGTAAAAAACTATGCTTTTTTAATAGACATAGAAGGCATTGGATACTCTGGAAGATTAAAGTTTTTATTATGGAGCCAACGTCCCGTTCTATTGGTTGAAAGACCATATAAAGAATATTTTTTTAAAGATTTAATAGCATGGACACATTATATTCCCGTTAAACGAAATTTGTCTGATTTACATTTTAAGACGAATTGGTGCTTGAAAAACAAGAGTAGTGCCGCAAAAATTGCAGCAAATGCGTTAGAATTCAGCAAGAAACATTTGACACGAGAAGCATGTTATGCTGAATGGGACCGAGTAATTCAGGCTTTGCCCAAATGACGTTTGCCTTTACGAGTTTTACTCTTGAACTTTTTACGTCGGGTTTTTTTTGAATAACCCCCTAGCATCGCTTTCCATTCATCGTATTTTTCTTTATAAAAAATTACACAATCACGTATATAATCTGTTACTTTTTCTTTTTTTTGTGTTTCTGTTAATTCTGGTTCACCATCTGGCACTCTTAATATATCTGTTGGAATAATTTCCAGTAAATCCTTATCATCAATGTATCTATCTATATATTCATCATGTATATCAAATAGAGTTTGTGTAAAATTACCATAAAATTCATTTGGGTCAAGAAAACAACCCCCATGCAATTCCCCTTCATGCATTGCTAGAAACATATACACTCGTATTTTTCTGAATTCCCTTGTGGTTAACGTTTTACGACAATTTTCATAGAAATTAAAAAACTCATGCATTCTAAATTTATAAAGTTTTTCATCCATGCAACGATACTCCGAGAAATGGCCTAAATCATGATATAAAAAAGCAAATGGGTTCATCCAGTAACCATCTGCAAAGCGTGCCTTTGCTATTATTTCACCGTAATGTATATTTAAAAAATATCCAGTTATAATTTCATCGGAAGAAAAATGTTCATTCCATCTAACTAAAAAAATAGGCATAGATATGTCTCTGATATTTTCTAATGTATAAGCCTTACCTCCGTATTGGAGAATGGATAGAAAAATATCACTAAATGAAGATTTGATTTGTTTAATATATTTTGTCAAACGTAGTGAGTTTGTCCATGGTTCTATATCTGACCCCATATCAATATCTGACCCTGTATCTGACCCTGTAACTGACCCTGTATCTGACCCTGTAACTGACTCTGGATATAACCATGTGTTTGTACCTAGATTTACCAAAGCATTGTATATTGGGAAATCATAGTCTAGTTCTATAAATGTTTCTTGACTATAACGTTCCGTGAATGCCAAAACACACTGAAGTAAAATTATATTTATGAATCCAATATAATTTATATTTTTTTTATCGGTACCACTGTCGTGATGGTCAGATAGTTTATTTTCGAAAATTACTTCAATATTATCCATGATTTGGTGGTATTCTTCTTTGGTAATGTCTTTTTCATGAAACAATTTATCTGTCTTATCAATTGCCTTTATTTTTAACATAATCATTAGTTCTTCTACTATTTCTTCATAATTAGGTTCGTCACTTCTACTAGTCAAAACCGAACAAAGTTCTAAATACTTCTTATAGTTCCAACTCATACTTTATAACAATATTATTTTCCCAGATGATAATCCATCCATGACAAAGGAATGACCTTTGTACCGCCGTCATATTTTACGGCATAGCGTTGTTCTACCAACCAACTGTTTAAATGAATTCCCTCACAATGAACATCAGCTAAAATGCGACCATATTTTTCCGTTTGAACGTTTTCAAGTGTCACTTCTTTGTTCATAATCATGTTGGTCAATTCGTCGCGCGCCTTTTTCGCCAATGTTTTGCCCTCTTCGTTTTTTCCCTTGATTTCGGGTGTATCAATTCCATTTAATCTGACAGAAAACCGATACATGGGCGATGAATCATATGGCAATTTTGAAGCAATTGTGATTGTATCGCCATCATATACTTTTACGACTTGACCACCAGTAATAGGTGCAACAAACGGTATCGTATCTTCCCAAGTGAGCATTTTATATGTTATCTTTGTTTCTTTTTAATATATTTAAGATACATGTTTGTTTATTTGTTAGAATCTACAAGTGGTGCAACCTATGTTGGAGCCACAATCGATGTAGAGCGTCGTTTGCGCCAACACAATAAAGAAATCAAGGGTGGAGCGCATGCGACTTCGGCAAAGGTGGCCAAGGGCGAAACATGGTCGCGCATCTGTTATATAGAAGGCTTTCCAGACTGGCAAGCTGCGTTGCAATTTGAATGGCGATGGAAGCAATTGTCGCGGAAATTGCCTTCTATGAAACCATTGAAAAAACGCATGATGGCGTTAAAACAGTTGTTAGAATTGGAGCGTCCCACCCAAAAAGCAAAGGCTTACACGGAATGGGTGGCACCACCAGCGATTCGGTGGTCTTCCGAGGAAGGTAAAAATTTTTTCGCTTTATAAAAAATTGAAAAAAAATCTAGATGGATGAAATAAAAAAATGAATACAAAGATGAAAGTCGAATCTGAAAAGAATGAGAGTTGCGTTCGTCCGAAAGAAACCGAACACTTTGGGTTGTTTTGTCTTTTACTGGCTCTATTTATTTATCTGTTTCACGAGCTTGAGAGACAAAATAAAATATTTAGAGAATATATGTCTCAAAAAAGATGTCCCAGAGGTTTTAGAAAAAACAAAGAAAGAATTTGCGTCGAGAAAAAGGTCCGTAACCCAAGACCATTAAAAAAAAATATGGCATTAAATGCCGTATGGAATTTAATAGAAAAAGAAAGAAATGCGACTCAAAAACGTAAAAGATGCGCGAATGGTACAAGAAGGTATCCGAAGACAGGAACGTGCGAGACATTCAAGAATAAAAAATTTATCATAAAGCGGACCAAACCGCCTACCAAATCGCCTGCCAAATCGCCAGCCAAATCGCCAGCCAAATCTCCGGAACCTGCCCATGGGGTTTATATTATCGATGGGGTTATTCATGCAACCGTCCCAATAAAATTTGATAACAAAACGCTGCCCAAATATGTTCAATTATACATGCAACATGGAAATGATATATTTGATATTGGAATTGAAAATTGGGATGTCTCTGAAGTTACGGATATGGGTGGATTATTTACTTGGGATGGGATGGAAGAATTTAATGCAGACATAAGTAGGTGGGATGTGTCCAACGTAACAGATATGACTGCAATGTTTGATAATTGCGAAAATTTTAATCAGGATTTAAATGATTGGAATGTGTCGAAAGTAGAGAATATGAGTGCTATGTTTCAAGGGTGCGTAAAATTTAACGGAAATATAAGTAGTTGGAATGTTTCTAAAGTGAAAGATATGGAACATATGTTTGACGGATGCGAGTTTTTTACAGGAGATTTAACTGATTGGAATGTGTCAAACGTCACTAACATGACTTGTATGTTCATGGAATGCAAACGGTTTAAACAGAGATTGCCTAATTTTGCCAATGCCAAAGCAATAAAATCAAAAAATTGTGAGATGATGTTTGAGGGAGCTGGTATTACATTTAAAGAATCAATTCTGGGTTAAGCATTCCTCATCAGAAATTTTTGGAATATTTCTAAAAAGTGGCATTTTCATGTCTTCTACAATGATGCGGATAATATTTATAATTTGTATTGTTTTTGGAAGAATGGCGGAAGAAACGTAAAAAACTCCGTTATAGTAATAAAACAAAAGAGTCATATCTAGAGGAAAAATAGTAATGGTGTTTTTAAATTTCTTGAAAGAAAGAGATAGCTGAGCGAGTTGTAGTGTAATACGGTCAATCATTTCAATAATTTTATCATAGGGTATTTGTTTGCTGACAATAAATTCATCAACTTTTGACATTTCTGCACAACAATGTTCTTTTCCAATAAATCTCATTTTTAATATAACAGTATTAATGAATTTAATTATAAATTAGAGACGGAAATGGCGGAAAGGAGACTAAATGTTTCACACTCCATTCGGTCCTAATATAATATCATTCACAGTCGGGGTTTTATATTCGTCGCCTAAAAACTGTGAAATATGTCTTAATTTTTGGTTGTGTGCAAGCGTCATATTTGTGTATTTTCTAGATATGGGTGCATGAAATACAGATTCTTCAAATTCATGAACCGGAGCATGAACCGGAGCATGAACCGGAGAACCAGGAGAATGAATGGGACTTACAAATCTTTTATCTCGGTATGGTTCGCATTTTTTTGTCTTTGGATGCATTCTTGTACCATTCGCACATCTTTTACGTTTTACGGTTTTTTCACCCAGAACTTCCATTACTGCATTCACCGCACGCTCCTTTTTTTGAGATATTGGATTTTTAACTTTTTTTTCATAAGCAATACATTCGCCATGTTTTTTTCTAAATCCTCTCTTACACCGTTTTTCAGACATATATATTATTTAATTAAAAATATTAAATTAATATAATGAAGTTAAAAATAAGCTTTAACAAAGGTCAAGTATCATTTAATGTACAATGTGTTGTTAACGACGAAATTGTCGATAAAAATGACTTTGTCGATGTTGATACTTTGCGCACACTAAACCTATATAGGATGGGTATTACTTCAATTCCTCTGGCAATTGGAAATCTGTTAAACTTAACAGTATTGAATTTAAGTCAAAATGGACTTACGTCAATACCTCGAAAAATTGGAAACCTGATAAACTTAACAGAATTAAATTTACATAATAATACACTTACAACCGTTCCAGAAATTAGAAATCTTACAAACC
>Ga0066180_10000016_pt1 | contig 25646 bp, 28 predicted proteins | sample LauGreSBDMM110SN_4_FD_59338 | JGI IMG/M metagenome (GOLD analysis project Ga0066180, IMG submission 59338) | Freshwater lake microbial communities from Lake Michigan, USA - Su13.BD.MM110.SN (version 2) (version 3) | ecosystem: Environmental > Aquatic > Freshwater > Lake | place: Lake Michigan... | reverse complement strand
AATATGTATAATTATTTATTACTACAAAAAATAATAATATTAAATAATAATGAAACTTGAAATATTTATTTTTGGGTTGATTGGATTTTTTCTATATGATGCTTATCATAAACAAAAATACACAACCATGATTTTATCTTATAAAAAATATTTCAAGACACTTTTTTGGATATTTGCTGTGTTTAGTCTCTACATTTATATTAAAAAGGCTCCTGAAAACGGACAAAATATGCTGTATTATGCAAATAATATTATCAAAAGCATGCCTATTGATAAATCGACCTTGCACTTATTGTCTCCTGTCATTGATTTTACAAAAGGAAAAAGTTTCATGGAAAAGGTAAATATACCCCCGCCAGTGGAAGTGGGAAAACCCACAAAGAGGTGTGTAAGCGAGACAAAAAAAAAGTTTGTTGCTTCTCAACAAGGATGGAAGTGTAACGGTTGCAAGGAACAACTGAATGCCTGGTATGAAATAGACCATATCGTCCGATTAGAATATGGCGGAGGAAATGGGACAGATAATCTCGTCGCATTATGTAGAGAATGTCACGGCAGAAAAACTGCGATGGAAAATATGTAATTTTATGTTTTTTAATCATATAATATAATAATGAAATGGTCTGATATTAATATATGGGAAAATTTCAAAAAATTCATGGGGTCGATTATAACAAAAGACAACTTCATTCTTATCATCTACTTTTTTCTCATATATTCCATTCTCATGTTTGCACTCTACCCATTTACAAATTTTAACAACTTGAACGACACATTAAAATTATACAAATACATTTTAGGAGGCATTCTTCTCGTTTTTTTTGCAATCTTTATTTATATTTTCAGACAATTAAATACAGTTATCGCAAAAGATTTTTATCCTACTATAATGTGTATAGAAACAATTTTGGTTATCGCTGCATTCATAATAATAGTATATAAAAATATACGGAATTTAGAAGGATTTGGATTTATTTGGAGCATATTAAATATACTTATTTTGATTGGTTTTACACTTCAATTCATTATTTCATTTTGGAAATGTTACAATAAAACAGGAACAGTTATTTGTGATACCAACTTATTTTATTACTGGTGGGTATGGGCAATCGTCATAGGTTGTTTTATTTTATTGTCGCTCGTCTTCTCTAGCTCTGGTTTATATGATTGGAATATTTTTTTTAACCAAACGTCAGTGTATTTTATTCTCTTGTTGTTTGTTTTTGTTATATTACTAAATAGCGGTTCTATCACAGATGGAAAAATCGCAATAAAGTCTCAACTTATCACACCTAATTCTATATTGCAAATGATGTTAAAATTTTTGTCTATCGTAGGTATATTTTTTTTTGCACAAGTTTTTCTGCGATTTACAAATGGAAATATTGGGATGATTCCGATTGGTTTTATACTACTAAACACACTACCCTTTATGTTTAATGTACTACAGCCATGGTTAGCATTCATAATAGTATATCCTTTATTCTTCCTCGCTTTTTTTGCGTTGATATTTTTTTTTGTGGGTGGATGGAATATAATTCTTACAGGATACAATATAGGTTTGTTTTTTTATAATCTTCTTTTTGCTTCAAAGACAATGGCCAATCTCACGCCTGCTAGTGAAATGAGCGGAATATTTCGAATCATCTTATTTGTATTTGTATTTGGGTTTGCCGTATTTTTATTATTAGTTTATGATAAATATAGCAATGACCTGGGTACTGAAGCAGGTTATGAAAAGTTCAAGACTTGGTATTCCTCCTTATCGTCTTGGTGGTTATGGGTTGGATTTGTGATATGCTATATAATATTAAGTGCAATAGCAAGGTCATTAGATTTAACCACAAATTTATCAGATTCCAACATACAAAATGGTGCGAAGATTGGTATGCTTTTGCTCACTTGTGGTTATTTATTTATTATCTATTACGATTTATTTAATAGAAAGGCGTTGTCGGGTTCGACGAATTTTACCTTGTATGCAAGAAACATTTTCATAATTTTGATTATTGGTGTGATTTTATTTTCTTTGACAAAATATACAAAAATCAACGGTTTATTCATTACGGTATTTGTCCTACTGACTGTAATATTTATATATAATAAAGTTTATGACCTTTTGTATGACAAATTATCGGAACACATAAGTCATAAAAATTGTGATAATTTACAAAGCGGTGGCATAGGGTTTGGGTTCATGTTTTTATTTCTATCGCTCATATTGGCCTTTTGGTTAAGTGGTAAAAAAACCAATCTTCTTTATTTATTCACCGCCTTTTTAATGTCTATCCTTGGTTATTATTTTGGTCAAATGGCTACCACAAACGAAAATAGATACAAAGAGAATCAAGATTTTTGCAATGAATTTAAATCAACCCCTGCATTAACTACCACCGATAGTATAAAAATAATTATTTATATTTCTGTTGTCATTCTTTTATTCGTTGCTATGGATTTTTTCACTCGTAAATTAACAGACACGAGTTCATATAAAATGATTATGGTTGGCGTATTGTTTTATTTGTTTTTGAGCTACATAGTAATTATTTTTAAAGCATTGACAAAAGTCGTAAATATTTTATATTTATCCAACAACTATTTCACGTCTTTTATCACAAATAAATGGAGCGACTTTTTATTCACATTTGCGACATTCATCATATTCCTAAGTGGAATAGGATTACTCATAACGACCTCATCGAACGAACTAGTTTCCGAATTTTTAAATTCGGTTAATCTCTCAAAAGAATTTGAGTGGTTTTCCAATTCTACATTTACCTCTTTCATTTATGGTGTGTCGAACGAATTCAAATCATTTCAAGAAAATCCGATTTCCAAAACAATATTGTTTTTTTTACTCTTATTCTATAAATTTTTACAGCTAATTATATTTGTTCCAACCAAATTGAATGGCATTTATGCTGATATTGGAAACTTTATTGAAAGAAACTTTTTAAGAGCATCATTGAGTATTTTAATTCTAGAAATTTTCATTATTTGCCTATATTTATTGGTTTCAAAACTCTATAAAAGTATCAATTCTTTTGACGAAAGTATTCCATTGTTAAAAACACCTACCAATATTTTTCCGTTATTTGAAAAAAAATACGAAGAAATACCAAAAGAACAGCCATATACATTTGGTCTATCCTTTTCTTTCTTTATAGAGGAAGCCGGCTCGTCAAATTATTTTATACCTATATTATCCTATAATAATAATCCATGTATCATGTATAAACCAAGTGCAAATAATTTAATTGTCACCATTCCAAAAGGTTATGCAAATATAAACACTCCAATTAAGTTAAATGCAGAAAACACTGAGATAATCAATTCATATACAATATTAAATAGTCATGTTGGAACAGTGGTTGATGATAAATATATAATTTATTCTACTACAGATGTTAAACTACAAAAATGGATGAATATTTTCATCAACTATAATAATGGTACAATTGATATATTTTTAAACGGGCAATTAGTAAATTCAAGTAATATAAATCAAATTATACCTGAAAACTATTCAAACACAATTACATTTGGTTCCGACGAAGATATGCATATTAAAATAAACAATTTGAATTTTTACAATAAAGATATAGGCGCTAGTAATATTTTACGTGTCAATTTGAAAAACACAGATTAAATAATCATAATATATGAATAAAATCTTAATAATAGTTCTGGTTTGTCTATTTGGAATAATGATTTATATAAAATATAGAAAATATCATGTCATTACCTATGATGCAAACAGTGAATATAAAATAGCTGTAAATTCATCCTATGGGTGTTCTTATATTATTTGGTTTAATATAAAAACATGGAATAATGGTAAAAAAATTTTGTTTAAAAAAACAGATGTAAACAACAAGGAAGAATTAATCATTTTTATAGGCGATTTAACAAACGACATATACATTTATTCGAACGAAAATTCACAAATGATACCGTATAATAATTGTTCGGGAACGGACAGTTTTGGGAAATTGAAAGATAACATTAATACATTTGCGGACTGTAAAACAAGCTGTCTTGATAATACCTCGTGCGTGGGTTTTACCTTAACGGATGTAGATGCATCAAATACGGATGACAAAAATAAATGTTATATATCTGAAAATGTTGAAGATATTTTTAAATCTAGCAATTGTTTATTTTCAGAATTAAAATTAATAAAAATAAATGATGTCCCATTGCAATCTGCAGTAAAATTGGCCATAACATTAGAAAACAACAATATGATTGTATATATCAATGATAGAATAATCAAGTCATTCTTTTTAAAAACAACAATTTCTCCTGGAACAATCACTGTTACCCCAATCGGCTATGGGTTCATTGGATTCACTTATTTTAAATACTTTGCCGAATGTTTAAATCACGAGAAAATAAAAAAGTATAGTATTAAATTATGAATTCAGTAACATTAATACTTTCAGTATCAGTCATTATCCTTTTACTTTATGTTATTTTCAGTCTTTTGCGAAGAAATACATACACCGGGTCTATTGGCGATGCATCTGTTTCACGAGAGGTTACAGTTGCGCAAAATACGAGCCCTGCTGCTGCGTACTCCATATGGATATATATTTCAGAATGGAAATCGGGAGTTAAGAATATATTTGATAGGAATAATATAAGTATTGGATTAGACGATAGTATAAACTATTTAACGGTAACTGTACCAGAAATTACTAGCACACAATATAAAAAATACCCATCTTATTACTTTAAGGTAGATACAGGTTCCACAGGTTCCACAGGTTCAACCGGTGCCACTTATTATTACGGGACAAATGAAAATTGCGAAATGTTATGTAATAAAGATACATGTGGAGGGTTTAATTATTATAAAAAGCCTCCTGCTTCCGTACCAACATCAGACATGTATAGATTATCAAACATCATGACCAATGGTTGTATTTTAATAAATTCTGATAAATCACAACCATATAACCTTATTAACAATACTACAGATGATTATGATATATATGCAGAGATAAAAAACAGTAATAAAAAAACTTATATTGTAGAAACGTACATTCCGATTCAAGAATGGGTTTTTATTACCATAAACATGGATTCACAATATACAGAAGTTTATATTAATGGAAAAATGGTAAGGACGATTATAAATACAAATGCAAAAAATACCGATACGACGGTTACTCTTTCAAAAGGTAAAGGTTTTACTGGCAGTAATTCAAAATTCCAATGTTTTGATAAAACATTGACAACACAGGAAATATGGAATAATTATAAAGCTGGGTTTGGATATTATTCTTCGTTAAGTGACTATAGTGTAAAAATTGGATTTTATAAAGATGATGTTTAACATTTTAAATATTTTATATAATTATGGATATTAACATGATTGGAATGATATTAGGCATTATTATTATTGTCGCCGTTTTTATACAAATATTGCGAAATAGGAAACAAAATTATCGAAAGAGTGCATCGGACGAACAAATGTTGGATATTTTTAATAATAGCAGTCCAACAACAGAACAATGCACGTATTCCATATGGTTTTATGTGAATGATTGGGCTATTGAGTACGGTGAAGAGAAATGTATTTTTAAGTGCTCTACAGCTGCTTCTGTAGTCGGTGATTTAAATGTTACCTTAGGTACAACGAGAAATGACTTGACGATACAAATCAAAACAACTGGAACAGATACGTATAATGAAAATTATGGGTCTTATTATCCGACAACCACGAATTGCACATCTGCCACAACTATTAATTGTTATAAAGTTGATACAACATTGCCAACTGAAGACGTTGATAGTTATGTTCAAAAACAATGCGTTGATACATGCAATGCATATTCGTATTATTTTCCAACGACAGCTACACCTATTACAACAGGTGCATTTGTTTATCAACTATTCGACAAGCCACCTCAAACTCTTACTAAATTGGCTGGTTCCGGTTACGGTACCAAAACATCAACAGGAGGTAGATATACAAACTGTGTAATAGAAGACATTGAGCTTCAAAAGTGGATTAATCTCGTATTTACAATAAATGCAAATACAATTGATATTTATATAAACGGAGATATGGTCAAATCGCAAATTTTAAACGGAATTGCCTCTATTAGTAATTCAAATAAATTATTCATTTCTCCAAATGGAAAAGGGTTCAATGGTTGGAATTCTAAATTTGAGTATTGGACACATTATATGAATCCGAGAGAAGTAAAAAATATTTATAATCAAGGAAATGGTAGTTCGACAACAAAAGAATTGCGTTTAAACGTTAGCTTGTATAAAGGAGATGAGCGTCGGGCAAATTTAGTTATTTAAAATATTATATATATTTATGACAATTGATTTTTCAAGTTTAGCTTCTTCAAACAATGTTATATCTATTATTATTTTTTTAATTTTTATGATTGTTTTATTCATTGTTTTTTTACGAGTTGGAACTGCTCTTCTGACATATTTATTTTCTTTAAATGGACATGTAAAGTTAGTAAATGGATTAGTAATTTCTAATAAACAAACGACGATTTCACAAGACCCTGCCATTTCAAGTTCGATTCTTGTTGAACGCTCTTCCAATCAAAAAGGTGGCATTGAATTTACATGGTCTGTTTGGTGTTTTTTTGATACTGTTACAACAACACAAATGTACAACAACATATTCACAAAAGGTACAAATGATTTTTCTGAATCTGGATTGGCAAAAGTAAATTGTCCTGGTCTTTATATTTCAAATATAGGAGAATTATGTGTTGTCGTAAATACATTTACGGAATTAAATAAAATGATTACAGTGCCAAATATTCCATTGAGTAATTGGGTGAATGTCGTAATGACATGTCAAGATAAAACATTCAATGTTTATTTGAACGGAATATTAATAAAAAGTGTAATGTTGTTGGGTGTCGTGAATCAAAATTACGGAGATGTATATGTCGGGTCGAACAATGGCTTTAGTGGATACATTTCAAATTTGTGGTATTGGAATAAATCTCTTTCTGCACTAGAAATACAACAATTATATAGTGCTGGACCAAATACTCGCAGCGCAGACGCCAGCATGAACGATTTTAAAAATATACCCAAATCAAATTATTTGGCGCTAAGTTATTATATGCAATAAATATAATGACAGACGGTTGTTTAGCAAAAAATTATCTTCCTATACCTCCCAGATTATGGGAAAGAACAAACGCAACATGTCAAATACTTTTTGAAAAATTGGAAGATGGTACATTCTTTTACCCGTATTTTAATAAAAGGGTATCGGCATCTGAGATAGCCTATTTAACAAAAATGTTATACAAAGGAAATATTTTACAATATCCATCGCCTTCCACGAACATAGGTGGTATGACAAAAAAAATGAATTACTCGAGAATTGCAAAAGGGTTTGGAAAGTATCAAAAACGGGGCTGGGCTTCGCAAACAGATTCTTACACATCCCCAAATGCAAATATGTTGCATCGTAATCGGTATTCAATAACAAGTAATAATTTGAATGGAGAGATAAAATTACCAGAATGCGATGACGACCCATTTATAGAAAACAACGTACTACCTATTCCTGCAGACCCTACAGACTTGGAAAATCCAGTTTTTCCACCATTAAACGACCCCATAGATTCAACTTCCTACAACTTTCCAGTCATTCCAATTCAACCAATTATAAATTCATCTGTGATAGAAGGAGGCCGACTTGTTCATTGCACCCGAGGAAATATTTGTACCGGTGTAATAAAAGAATTTGTAAAACAAATACCATGTTTTCCAACGAGCGCGTCTAATGTACCTGGTCCCATTATTAACCTATGTTATCCAAGCAATTTTCCAGCATTTTACCCGCGTGTTCGTAAAACATACACAAATACATCAACAAAATGGCCTATAAATTCTAAGACCTCTATTCCTGCTTATAATGAAAATTAAGACTTTAATTTCGGATTAACACAGATATCTTTATTCGGGAAAATGTTTCCTGACATGCATTGGTTTCCGTTCGACAATGTACAATATCGTTTTCCCTTTGATTCTCCAATAAAACACCATTCTTCATTTGTTTTTTTTGCACCCAATAAAAAATCAAGTATTTCATTACTGTTTAAACTATTACTAGCATCAAATATTGGATTTGCTATTTTAATACTTTTAATTTCTTTCTCAACATTACCAAAAATAGTTTGGATTTTTGTCGATATATCTGGATATGTTTCCAATAATTTATAGATAACAAATAAAATCAATAAAAACGCCAAAATTTTCATCAGATTTTTAAAAGTATCATTTTTGAAAATTTGCAAAAAATTTGGGGAATCTGAAACATTTGAAATGGGGGAAACCGAAAAATTTGAAATGGGGGAATCCGAAACATTTGAAATGGAATCTAGAAAGGGTTTTCCAGGGTTCAAGTTTCGCATTTCGGGCATACTTTGTAAATTTTCATTTGTTCCCTTTCCTTTTAAAGAGTCTATAATAAATTTAATAACATTTTCTCCTGATTTTTCAAATTTATCCATATTATTAGACAATCTTTAAATACGAGGAATAAAAATATTTGTGAGAGAATCCATTTTTTCTAGTTTTTCAATGGTTTTTTCCAAATTTGTATTTTTTACACCTGTAAATAAATAATCCGTATTAGGAGAAACTTCATTCACCTTTATCTGTTTATAAATAGAATGTATATTATCGACGACTGCATTCACTTCATCCATATTATCGCTAATGTTACTGTATTGATTCGGACCAGATAACAAACTTACCGCAAAATAAAAAATAAACATCTTTTTTTTATTTTCGGCATGGGAGTATTTTTTTGCAAAAATATTCAATAGACTTTGTATAATGGTCGTAACAATGGTTTCTGCATTTTTTGACGCTTCTAAAATGGTATCCCATATCAACCACGCGACATTTTGGTTCAAATTTTTCAAAAATGTTCGTCTTTCAATCAATAATGGAGTTTTATTACTTCTACAGTTACAATCATATTCAATAAACCATGTAATCCAATAACAAGCATCATATATATTTTTCATCTTCAATGCATATGCAAATTCATTCAATGGTACGAATAATTGTTTTGGGTCTTTCTTAAAGCATGTAGCAAAAGTCAAATCAGGTGCTTTTAATTTTGTTTCTTGTGTCAATTCCAACTTTACTTTGATTTCTTCAAACGGATGATTTTTTTTGGAAAAAGTCACAATACTTATTATCTCTGCAAACATTTTTCTTATCTTTTCATTATTTCGCATTCGTAATTCATTTGATAGATAACCATTGTTTAAAATATCAATAAAAACTGCCAACCGTCTGTCTAAATATACTGCTATTTTAGGATTCGCACTATGAATATGTTTTGCAAATATTAAAATAATAGAATCCCATAAATCTTTAAAATGACCAGCACAAATTAATTCGCACCCCCAATAACATGCTGGTTCAATGGCTGAATCCAAAACGGATTTTACAAATTGTTTTTGAACATCTGTTTTTTTAAATTTGGAAAAAGAAATTCCCTTAAAGTCTTTGGTATCTCGTATGTCATCAATTTCGCACATACTTTTACTAAGAATTTAAATAGGTAAAAAAAACAACATTTTAATATAAAAGGGTATTTTATGAGCGAAAAGTTTGAACTATCTTGGGATAAAATCGTATTTATGTTGGCAATCTTATTGATTATAGCAAATATATTAAAACGCCCGAAAGAAGGTTTTGCGCCAATATATCATATCGAAAAAAACAATGAAAACTTGTATGACAAATTTTATTCAAAAATTTATGATTACTTAGTATTTAGTGATGTTCGCAATAAATATGAAGTAGGAGAAATTATCAACCAAACACGACCAACAACAAAAAGTGTTATTCTGGATATAGGTTGTGGGACTGGCAATATCGTGAATGAATTTAAAAAACAAGGATTTAACATTACTGGTGTGGATGAATCACAAGATATGATTAACATCTCAAAAAAAAAATATTCACTAGAAAATGTGTTAAAGGGGAATGTCATGCATCCACATTTATTCCCTCATTACCATTTCACCCATATATTATGCCTTTACTTTACAATTTATTACATGGAAAACAAAACACTCTTTTTCGAAAATGTGTATGAATGGTTAAAACCCGGTGGCGTTTTTATAATTCATTTGGTGAATCGCGAAAAATTCAGTTCGACTCTTCCAATGAATACCTTTCAGCGAAGAAAGTCTGGAAACGTGACCAAAATTCCTTTTCAGGATTTTGACTATGAAGCAAGGTTTGATTTAGACAAACAAACAAACACCGGTTTTTTTTACGAAAAATTCAAAAATCATTTGGGTGGGTCGCGTAAAAATGTTCATCGTTTTTATATGGAGGACCAAAAAACAATTTTATATTTAGCACAGCAAATTGGGTTTATTGTGGAAGGAAAAATAGATATGACTCCTATTAAATATGATTATCAGTATTTGTATATTTTGAAGAAACCTTATTAATGTTTATTCCACAAATCAAAAGCCAAAATTTACTGGCGCCACCAAGTCGCTGAATTTTATATATTCAATATTCCACGATTTGGCCATTTCTAATATTTTTTGTGTCTTTTCAGTAATTTCGCCAAAATATTTAGTTTTGCCAAATGTCAGTTCATATTCTTGATAAGCAACACATACAATTTTTAATGGTTTTCCATATAATTCTGGGATATCCTGATACTTGATATAGGTGCCCAACACCTTCTCTCCAGCAGTACCTGTAACCCACCAATTTGAAGTTTTTACTTCATATATATAATCATCTGTTTCCCAATCTGGCATAAACCCACCTTTAGGAATCGGTCTCTTAGGATTCTCTCCTAATAAAACTAATACATCATATACGAGACCCTCGCCCAATAGGGTCGTCCATTGACCATTGTTGATTTGGTTTATCATTTTATTACCCCACTCTCTTTCTTCACCTTTACGCCTCTCTTTTTGTTTTCCAATTGTTTCGCCTTCTTTTTTTTCAATAGTAGGTTTATTCAATGCCCAAAACAAACGTTCCCCCAATGTACAATCAGGTATAACCTTTAATTTGCGTTTCATTTTATTTTGAATTATTTTATAATTAATATCAATTTTAAGTTTCTTTCTGCACGTTTTCTTTCTCAAACTCCGTTTTCCTCCACTCATTTTTACAATTTTTAACATATCAATTGGTTCTCGCCAAAAAATCTAAAAGTTCATTGCTCATATACTATCATTTTTTATACCACACAATATACAATAATTTACATGTAAATCTTCCATATTACATTCAATGTCATCTTCAGCAAATTGATGAACACATGAACACGTTAGTTCTTCCAATACTCGTTCGTTCAATTCATCGATATCCCTTTTACGTGGTCGCAAATTAAAAAAGGAAGTGATAATGTGTTTGAACCTCTCTGTATCAAATTCTTGCCGCATAAGATGACAATCATTTTCTACATCTGCTTTTGAATTTTCAATTTCCAATAAAAGCGATAAAACGAGCCCCAATATCCTTTGTATCTTTAAAAGCAATTCAATCTTCATTTACCATTTTAACACGTTTAATTTTTAAATTAAAATATGCTATTTTTTTGGTGTTTTTTATATTCTTATGCTACATTATGTTGAACTTGGCGTATGACAATCGGGAAAATGAGTTTTTTGATTCAATCAAAAAAATGATGCGTAGTTGTAATTTTACTAGTAAGTATCAAAGATTTATCATTGATAAAACAAAAAAGAATTACATTGCATTGGTTAGCTTTATTACATATATTTTGAAAAATTTTGAACCTGGAATTATAAATTTGAATGCGTTTGTTTTATACGACGATGATTACAATGTAATCTATTACTCCTTTTTGGAAGAATTAAACAAAAACGTTTTTGAAAATTATTTATCCAAAAATATTTTTCGCGATAATGGATTTACCATGTTTAAACCGCTGCAAATAAATTGTCAAACAAAAGCTTATGTATTGACGAAAACAATCCCACCACAAATAGAAACAACAGCTACACCTTTTAAAAAAGTTGTATATGTAGGATATTGGATAGATTACAATAAATTTGATTCTTTTATAGATGTTGCACACGCAAATGGTGTAACACATATTGTATTAGAGTTTATTGTATTAGATGGACCGGACTTATCGAATCTCTACAAAAATGATACAATTCTTGCTTGGTCTCAACTCGGTTACGTTGAACAATCCCAGCTTTTGAATAAAATAAAAGGTTATGGAATGACATTGATGGCTGCATTTGGTGGAGCTACTTCATTTACACAGGGGTTTCAGTATGTCCTCACGTCAGCATACTCTAACCCATCAAAATTGGCAGAAGAACTTGTTAAAATATGCACTGATAATCAAATCTATGCGATTGATTTAGACATTGAATTTTTTCCTCCTGGTAATACTTACACAGAAAGTTTAGTAAATTATGCTGGCGAATTATCACAATACATAAAGGAATTAGGAAGAGAAGAGATTAAAAAGATAAAAAATATTGAAGTGGATGATTTTATTGTTTCACATGCCCCTCAAACACCTTATTTTAATTCTCCTTCATTTGGATATGTTTATTCTAAGATTGAAAAACAGTACGGGTCGTATATTGATTTTTACAACATTCAATATTACAATCAGAGAGACGAATCTTACAAAACATACAACAGTATTTTTATAGAAGATGATATGTTTAAAGCTTCTGTAAAACAATTGATAAATGCACCAGATGATAATTGTACGGATATTCCTCCCTACAAAATTGTTCTCGGAAAAGCAACATTTCAAGAATTAAAAGAAACGGGTTCTGGATTTGTTCCTTTATATAGTACAGATGCGACAGTTGATACAATGACCAAGTATGTAAATAGAGCTCTAACAGCTGTACCAGAAATTGAATTGGGTGGGATAATGGTATGGTTGTTTCGATTAGAAACTAATTCTGAGACTAACTCCGATGATGTTAATTATGATAATGATAACTTAATGCAATATTTTGGAAATGTACCAAATTAATTCTCGTTCTATTTGTTTTAGTCAAACAAATAGTTCTTAAAACTCTGGTGGATTGTTATTCCCACCTCTCTGGGTAAGATACTTTTGTTGTTCTAACGTCATGCATGCACAACCCATGCTATTTGAAAAAGTGTTGGGGCAGCATTTTGGACTAAAAGACGTTGTTGCGAACATATCCATCTGGCCATCAGGCAAAGGAATTGGTTGTTTAGGTCGTGATATAATATCTATCACTCCTTGGGGCAATGGTTGTTCTGGTGTAATAATCAGACTAGGTTGATTCCAATTAGTTATCGTGGGTGGTTGAGCATAAGCATCCGCGTAAGAATTAATATTCGCGTAATTTTCTTGCCTACACGAGCAGGTATGCAACGCAATAATTATAATTAATATACCAATAATAACAATTATTTCAAAATTTCCAGACCAATTTCCAATACTAATTCTCATATAATCAATTCAGATAAAATAATTTATCTATATTATAATTATAATCCTTGAATTCATTAAATTGGCCCGTTTCTGTCACAAGATGGTATTTATCTTTTAAACAAACACTCGCTATCACACGCGTATTTTCAATAATATCATCTGGTTTTACCTTGCTAATATCCTTATACCCTCTATTTGTTTTTAACTCCAAAGAAGAAAATCCAACATCATACAAATGAATATTTTCACGAGTTTTATAAAATTTCAACACGTGTTCCATCTTTTCCGGAATTAAATCATCCCAGTCTAAAAATTCGTGACCACGAATAGTGATTGTTTTTGAAGTTGTATTTAAACAGTACAAATATTTTCCTTTATAATTACCAGGAACACTATCCGGATGGTCTTTTACCTTTATCCAATCCTTGTGTTTTACATAATGTTCTCCGCTAACGATGATTCCGTTCAAGTCAAATACAGGAGTTACAACTGTTTTAAACGTGGCTGTAACGCGAGAACCATTTAATACATCGCCCACCTTTATATTCTTTATTTTTTTGTAACCACTCGTTGTTCGGATACGGGTATTTTCTCCAAAACACAAATTCAATTTAGGCTGTGATTTCATGGGAGTAAATGGTTCTACTTTTGAAAATTCATCGGCAATCATAAAGACAGTATGTTCAAAACTCGAGGCAACTGTTAATAAAAAAGCAAATACAATGGCATATACTAATGGAAAAATTAACCAAAAAATTGGCATGGCAGGAATAACAGTTGCTACAAATAAAATAATGAGAAGCGACATGACCGCAGATATCATCATTTTAAAAAACAATGTTGCCCATGTTACGCCAGTCATTCCAAAATTAGCGGTTGATTTAAGAACATCTGCTAATTTCGTTAAAGTATCCATAAAAAGAATAAATCCCACGTGTAATAAATTAAATATTTGATAAACAATATTTGTTGCATCATTCACATTATCATTCACATCTGTATTCGAACTATTAGAGACTGCAATATTTTTTGCCAGTAAATTATTAGAACCGACTATCATATCATTAATTTGCTGTTGTGTATTAAACGTTGATTCAAAATGATTATTCATTGATTTTTCTAAAGATTGGCTTGTGCAGTAATTAAAATTTTCCTGTGTATATTCAACAATCGTCTTGTCTTCCGGTTTATTTATAAACCCTGCAAATGGCATGACATTCCAATCACAACGTACATCCGTCCATTTTTTTTGGAAAGTCTTTATATTTTTTTTTAAATAAAAATAAATGATGAATAATATTTCCGTAATGGTAAAAAAAAGAACCCATGCAATTTGATTACCATAAACTTGTGTGTATGTTAATCCAGAATACATTTTTATGATAGTATCAAGTTTTGCATCCATTAATAACTAATGCATAAAATAAAACTACGAAAGCATTTTCAAATAACGGCTATATTTATTTTCTACAATACTTGTTCCGGCTACCGCCGAATTTAAAATACCACCTGTAGCATTTACAATTTGCCCAATACGTTGTAAAATTTCTTTAAACTGTAGCATAATTACTGTTCCTAGTACGGTAACACTTCCTCCCATATTTAAAAAGCTGGAGAGAGAGAGACTTAATCCTAAATTTGACAAATTAGAAGATTTCATAAAAGATGCTAGATTCAGATTTCCGAATGATTGTAAATCAAAGCTGAGTGATTGTAGATTCGACATGGCTCCCGATAATTCATCAAAAGTTGATTTGCTGGTCTGTCCTAAGCAATATTCAAAATTTTCGGCAATGTTATCTGCGAAAAACATGTAGCTTGGATTACATCTATATAGTGGCCAATCTTGTTTGATTTTTTCAAGTTGTCCATAAATAAGAATATAACAGTTTAGTGCTATAAATCCTAAATTTACTATCAAAAACTTGATGAATGCTCCCATAAATTACTTTTTTATTTAAATATTCATCATATTATTCATAGCTATCATATTTGCTTTGGCGGCTTCTTGTGATAATGCAAGGTCTGGCTTCCCAGTAGCATAAACAGTCTGTGTAATCTGATTGCCACCTATAAACTTCTTCCGACAAATTGGACACCTTGTTTTTCTTGAACGTTTCAAACGCCTCCGAGGTTTTTTTGTTTTACGTTTCATACTATTAATTAATATAAAAAGTAAAAATATGAACTCTGAAGAAAAATTATTATTACAAGAAATGATTCAAGCAAACAATGTGGAAGACCAGACTCAATCTATCCGTAATCTTAAACACAGTTGTTTGATAAAAACCGACGTATTAAAATTATTAGAAATTATGAAAGAAACATCGGACCCATCAGAAATACACATTGAAGCAATGATGGAATGCAATTTTTTATTTACTTATTATACTGATATATATAACCGAATTCGCAAATCTGAAATTGACATACAATTGTTTTATCAATTCTTGGACATTCTTTCAAAAATAGAAGACGGTAAAATTGACCAACACGAAGGTTCTTTTGAAGTGGGAACAATATTAAAAAAGATTTACGTGGATAGTGCTTTAAAACGGTCAGAAAAATTAGATGAAGAATATAAAAATGAAGTTTGTACTATTGAAAAAAAGGACATTGGATGGAAGAATTTTAAAGATATTGGCAAGTGCCGCACTTTTCATGTTAATTAAGTGTTACTTTAATAATATCATCAATTTGTTCTACGTCAAAGAGTCTGTCGCCGAAAAATTCTCGTGTTTGAGTATTGTACTTTCGGCAGAAGAATTCGGGGAATGGTTCTATCTTAAAGTTCATGGGCATAAAATCAGCAATTGCAAAACAAATATCATAATCAAGATTAAAATTTCTCGTGAAAAATTGGCACCAAAAGTTTCGCCAGTGGCTATTGAATTTTGGTCTAACTCTATGTACTAAAACCGGGTCTATCCAAGGCAGGCGTCTAAATTTTGAAACCATTTTGTGTGAAGCGTATTCAACCAAAGCAAGCAGCGTTTTTGTCGGCAAAATTTTCAGGAGATTTGCGTCGCTTGTCACAATGTTGGCAATTTTCGTATAAACGGTATCGATAACTCGTAGAGAACGAGTGATGCTACTTTTTGTGTATTCCGACTCAAATCTGTCATCCATCATCAATTCTATGGTCGGGTCTCTCAAAACTTCCAGGGCTTTTGCAACGGAATTTACCAAAAGTTTAGGCTTTGCATGCAACAAAAGTCCCATGGAACTTTCAAACAATTCGTACATCTGCTTTAGAATCCAAATTCTTCGCACAACCCCCCTTTTGAATGACATTTTTTTTGTTGCTATAAAATTATCTATTGACTCCTTCATGTTTCCTTCAAAATACTTGAGAGAGTATGGTCCGTAGTTCTCAAAGTAAGCTCTTTTTTCCGTTTGAAAGTTAGGTCCGGGCTCAGGGAATAAAATGTCTTGACACGATGCTTTCGTCATCAGAATAATCGTCTGGGCTCCATCCATTGTAAAATTGTCCAAAATAACGGAAGAAAACATTGAGTGTAGCGTATCTGAAAATGTACTAAAAACGATGATAGAAATAATTTTCAATTTTTTTGTACAATGAAATATTTTTTTCAAACAAATTAAAAGTGTTGTGTGTGGTTAATATAATGCTTGTAATTGTCGAATCTCCTTCAAAATGTAAAATAATTGCAGAATATTTAGGACCCGAATACAAATGTATGGCAACAAATGGTCATTTTCGTACTATTTCTGATTTGCAATCAATCGATTTTGATAAAATGAAAGTGAAATATACCATCATTGAAAAACAGCGAAAAAACTTGCAGAAAATGAAAAAAGAAATTTCAAAGGCAACTACTGTTTTTTTAGCCACCGATAACGACCGTGAAGGAGAAGCCATTGCATGGCATATATGTAATCTATTTAAACTTTCATTGGATACACCCCGTATCGTATTTAATGAAATTACAAAGGATTGTATCATAGATTCTATACAACGACCAAGAAGTATCGACATGACCATAGTAAAAATGCAACAAAATCGCCAAGTTTTAGACATTATCATTGGATACAAACTTTCGCCATTATTATGGAAGCATGTTTCGAGAAATGCCGAAAAGTCTTTATCGGCTGGAAGATGTCAGACACCAGCTTTACGCATTATCTACGACCATCACATGTCTATTAAACCACCTGAAAATAATTATACCATAAAAGGATATTTTACTGCAAATAATATTTTATTCAAAGCAACGGTAAAGGAAGAAATTGTTCACGCGTTTATGAAATCTACCGAAAAATTTTTATTTACAAAAGAATTATCCATTAAACATGTTTCGCCACCACCACCTTTTACTACTTCCACTATCCTACAATCTCTCTCTTATTCTTCCAAAGAAATCATGAAAGGTTGTTGTAATTTGTATGAAAAAGGATATATCACTTATCCTCGTACTTCTTCGACATTTTATTCAAAAACATTTCTTGAAACTGCCAAAAAATTTATTGCAACCAAATATGGGGATAAATATGTTTCAGCAAAGCTTTCGCAATTACAACAGATACCGTCACAACCTCACGAAGCAATCCGTGTAACGGATATACGCGTAGCAAATATACGGGCTGACGTCCCCCCCAAAGAAGCACAAATTTATGATTGCATTTGGAAGAATACAGTACAAAGTTGTATGGCAGATGCCATTATACAATATATAGATTGTTCTTTGACGCGTGACATAACATTGAAATGCATAGAAGAATTAATTGTTTTTAATGGATGGAAACCAAATAAAAATACGCATTTTCATTTTTTGAATAATATTCCAACCAATACTTTAATGCAGTGTAAAAAGATGACAGCTCAATTTCTTCCTTCCTCTAACAATCATTATACCGAAGGCGGTTTGATTCAAAAAATGGAAGAACTCGGATTCGGAAAACCATCCACGTTTGCCAATCTTGTTACTGTCATCCAAGAAAGAAATTATGTTGTGAAAAAGGACATTGCTGGCGAAGTGATTGAAAAAATGTATTACGAAATGAATGATTCTTTGACAACTACAATGGTACCATGTATGAATGGAAGTGAAAAAGGTAAGCTGCAAATTACACATACTGGTATCATGGTAATAAATTTTTTAATGAAATATTTTTCTCCATTATTCGATTATGGATACACAAAAGAAATGGAGGAAAATTTAGAAGATGTAAATTACAAAGACTACTATTCGGAAATAGACAAGTATATTTCTTCCGTTGATTCAAACGAAGAGATTGTTATAGATGATGATAATAAATTAGTCATTGGGAGAAATGGTTCTGTTATTATAAATCAAACGGAAGAAGGGTCGCGATTCATACGCGTAAAACAAGACATTGATTTGTTAAAGTTGAGTAATGGAGAGTATAAAATGGACGAGATTATTGTGGCAGAAGACTACAGGGGGAGGTATATGGACGAGGATGTGTATATTAAAAAGGGAAGATATGGAAATTACACAAATTGGAAAGGAAAAAATATTTCATTGCCGTTTAAACAACCAATAGAAAAAATCTCTTTGGAAAACATTATATGGGCCATAAAACAAAATTCCCATAAATTTAATTTTGAGCTTTTGTAAAACGCATTTCTTGTGACATATCCACAAATATTTCCAAATCCCCAAACCTTGTTCTTTTTGCCACTCCTGTATCAATGTCCTCTACTACTTCAGGCATTACCATAATATCACATATCATGTTGAATGCATCATTAATATTACGTATTTCTCCAGGTTTTGAAGAAAGGTCTTCGGGGGTACCATAATGATTGATAAAAGTTAAATTTAACATCAGCGATAAATGTTTCGTCGGTTCTGTTACTCTCCTTTTAATATCATACAAAAAACGAAGGTCCGCGCTTTTATTCAAAAATCTAGGCGCTATATAATAAGAGGAATCATCATTTTTTTTATATGATAGCCATTGATAACCATCCTCAATTCCACATTTGTGACAAATTCTACATAATTCATCGCGAATTTTACCAACACCGAAATAAGACCTCCCATAATCGATAATTTTTACTATATATGGACTCTTGAATCTTATAATTTTACCGCCAATATGATAATGATATTCAATATAAGAATTTGGGCCAACTTCATATAACAAAACATTTTCGTAATGTAAATCATAATGAGTAAAAATATCTTGCAGCGAATAAAGGGCTGCGTAAATTTGAAAAATAACAGGTAAAATTTGATATTTGATAAATTGTATTTTTTGCATCATCTGTTTAATTTTTGTCAGTTGAATATATTGCATCATGAGAGCTATGTATTTTGAATTTTTACAAGACTCGGAAAGTAATTCTAATTCTGGAATGTCTCCCAAATTTTTCAAACTCGAGAATAATCTTTTCGTTTGTCTTTCATCCAAAGAACTATTGGACTTTGAAACATCCCATACATTTTTATCTTGATAACTGTATATACCATATGTTTCAATGAATGTTGGAAGATATTTTATATATAAATTTATGTTCTGACCGACTAAATATTCGTAATAAAGATTGTCTGCGGTGCGTTTAAGCGAAGACTTTAATATAGTATATGCAGTGTATTTATTTTTCCGATAATGTATTTTTTGGATAAATCCATTGCTCGATTCGACACCTATTTTTAAGACTGGACTTACTATCAAACTGAAATTTTCAAAATCATCAAAATAATTTTTAATAAAGTCTGAATGTATTCCAAGCGCGATACATTTTATCGTATCAGGACATAGCATTGAAACTTTACGAGTTGTTTTAAATTGTAAGCTCCGTTTTTTCGTTTTGGCTTTCATATATAGTTAAAACATTAAAAAGGTGTTTTTGTTATTTTAATATTTTGTGTAGGTATATATGATTCCAATAACAAGGATATACTCCAATTATTAAAACCAAAATCGACTAGAGAACCATCGTGATGTCTCATGGATATGCTAAACTTACGCACCTTTTCAAGAGGAGGGTTGAAATTGGTCTTTGATTGATAATCTCCTCCTCCACTGCTCGATGAAAATGTGTTTGACGTGGCAATCATCGGGATTTTTCCTAAAAATGAGTTCATGTTTCCATTCCCCTGATTCGTAGTTTGCGTAAATCTATTATCGGTATAAGGTTTGGTTTCATCAACACAATTAAATGATTGTATGTCTAAAAATACTTCTGGTGTTTTAATTAACGTGTATGAATAAAGAGGTATAATAAAATTTACATTCAAGGGAATTCCATCCACTACATTTTGTTGAAATGATAATTCGGGTAACCCGCTATATGTATTTTGCATTAAAGTCAATTCATTGGCATCATGACAAACGATAGATGTTTCTTTTACTTGTTTAAACCCCAAATAAGCTGGTAATCCATAATAAGAAAAAGAAGGATATAATTTTTCGTTACAACACGGGTTAAAAATATCCCCCACCAAGTTGTTTGCAGGATATAAAAGAGAGTCGTTATTAAATTCGAATGAATGAAGTGTATTTACAAACCAAAATTTTTTATTTATATTATTCCAAATCACTTTGAAAAAAGTGTATTCGGTTACATTTTCTGGCAACAAGTTATTGACAGCAACATTCATTCTATTTTGGATTTCGCTGGCCAGTTCTGATGGTATATAGTCACCTGGAGAGATAGTAATGATAAATTTAGTATTTGAAACTTTATTCATAATATCAATATATTCTTCTGTCAAATCATTGGTGTTGTTTGTGATTTTATCACCGCGATTAATGGAATTGAGTGTGAATTCTAATTGTAAATTATTGTTCTTGTGAGAAAAAGTATTGAAAATGGTTGGCAACATCCAATTCTTTAACTGGACAGTCGCGACATTTACGATATCGGTTGGTAATATAATTTCAAAGGTGGAAGAATTTGGATATTTTTTGATATTTCTATCTTCAGAGTTTATGTATATTAATTTATCTTGAACGTAATAAGTGTTTTCATTTGGAATAAATGGATAATTTGTTTTAAAATCCATCATATAAATATTATTATATTTTATTTATATAGGTTACAATGGAACAATATGAACAAATATGTATTATAACTATTATAGTATCTTGTTCCATTCTTTTGTTTATTCCTAAAATGTTATATCGTCCTGGTTTAATACTAACTTTTCTTTTTTTTATTGCAATGGCAAGTTTTGCATTGTCTGGAATATGGGTGTTTAATACTGCACGGTCAGATATCATGGCAGATGTCATGATGACAAGTTATTTATTTGCTCCTTTTTGTTTTATTCTTCCATCACTCCTCTATTGTTTTTATGTTATCTACAAAAATAAAGAAAAAATACAAAATGAAGACACCCATATTTATTATGAAAAATTTATGATTATTACAATATGGCTAATATGCATACAATTGGTTTTTTATTATTATTTATACAAATCCAACTTAAAGAATGAGGGGACATTTGGTGTATATCTGTCTATAATTATCTTTTTGTGTGTTGTAAATTATTTCGTAACACGATTCAATTCAATTTACTTTATTTATTTTTCAGCAGACGGATAATTTTGAATGAAACCCCGCAATATTTATCTGATTCCCATAACCCTGTTATTTTTAGTAGATAAGTATCGGATTTACAAATATTTTGAATGCATTGATAAAATTTATATTGTTTTATTTTTGACGACAAGTTTAAAATAGCATTTTCGATTGAATTTAGTTTTTGGATATCTCTTGCGTTAAATTCTATGTAAATAGTGTTTAAAGAAAAAGTGGGTGTCACATAGTTTAGATAAATAAATGTACCATTCGTTATGATTTTATTTTTTATAATTTTTTTTAAATAAATATTTTCTGAACAAAAATCATCTGATTCAATATATAACATTGGATTATTTGTATCAAAATTTTTATATTATAACTTTAATATTTAAATAATTTGCATGAAATAATTCATATGTCGATTCATGAATTATTTCAAAAAACCGAGATAAATTTACACCCAAAATTAGATTCTGTAATCAAAAAAATTCCTGATGATATCTCATTATTTAAAAATATGATTGTTTATGGCCCGGAACACTCTGGAAAATATTCACAGTCATTGCGTATCATTTCTAAATTTAGCCCTTCTTCCTTGAAGTATGAAAAAAAACTAACGGTTGCTTCGAAAGATATGAAGGAATCCTTTATTTTAAAAATGAGTGACATACATTACGAAATAGACATGTTTTTATTAATGTTTAATTCAAAACTTATATGGCATACAATTTACCAACACATTATAGATATCATTTCTTTGCAAAAAAACAAACATGGTATTATACTTTGTAAAAATTTTCATTCTATACACAATGATTTATTAGATGTTTTTTATAGTTATATGCAAACGAATTTTCTTCCAGTGAAAATTAATTTTATCCTTATTACGGAAGAATTATCTTTTATTCATCATAATATCATAAATTGTTGTGATGTTTTAAATGTTCCTAAACCGTATAAAGTAAATATTATGAAATGTAACAAAGTGAAAACAGACATTGAATTTGAAAAACAAATTGTGGAAGATATATGGAAGAATATGAAACCGTCTAATTTTGTAGCATTGCGCAATTCATTGTATAATATTTTTATTTATCAATTGAATATATATCTTTGTATTTGGATTTTGTATAAAAAAATGGCGAAAAAGGATGATAAAATGTTCCAGCATCTGATAACTTTTTTTCACGGATACAATAATAATTATAGGCATATTTATCACCTCGAACTTTTTATTTACAATTGTTTAAATATTTAATATTTATATATATTAATGGAACTAGTAAATAGTGCTCAAAAAATAATAAGTAATACTGCACAAAATACTGAAAAAGTGCTGAGCGATACTGTAGAAATGGCAAAAAATTCTTATGACAATATCGTAAATGGTGAAAATATACCAGCCAAACTAGATAAGGTGCAAGACGATACAAAGGACGCAATAAAAAATTCAAATGGAGAAATTTCCAAGGTTGCGGAAGATGAAAAGGAAATTACAGATGATGAGAAAAAGGCTGAAGAAATAGCCCAATCAGAAAAAGAAGATACAGAACGTGCAGAGAGAGAAGCTAGAGAAGCTAGAGAAGAGGCAGAAAAAGAAGAGGAAGAAAAAGAAGAGACAGAACGTGTAGAGAGAGAAGCTAGAGAACAGGCAGAACGTGTAGAGAGAGAAGCTAGAGAAGAGGCAGAACGTGTAGAGAGAGAAGCTAGAGAAGAGGCAGAAAGAAATGCAAATCAAACGAACAATTTTGACATGGATTCGTATAAGAAAGATATGGGCAATCTTGGCACAACTTTGGATGATTTGGCAAAGTCTTTCGACGAAGCTCATAAAAAACTCAATCTAGTTGCCGAGATGGTAAATAAAGTAGCCAAAGTAGGTGGTAAAACCAAAGGAAGGAGGCGCACAACGCGTTCAAAACGCAAGCGACGCACCAGAAAGATTTAAGTTTTTGAAAATTTATATCATAAAAAATATAATATAAATCTTACCTCATTTGAATTTAGACATTTCCGGGGCATTTAAGCCTCTACCTTGACATTCTTGTGAAAGTGGGGACTCATGTACTTCTGAAGATTAAAGTAGGTAAGAGTCTCACCGTCAGGAATCTTCAATAGCGCCATAAGCTTGGCATCTGGATTGATATTTCGTCCAGTTGCGAGACTATTGGCACGAATATAAGTGTTAATTTCACGAGTGACTTGTGTTCTGGCCATCTCAATACCATGGGGCTTCTCTAGAAAGTTTGCAAGTTCGTCAGTGATTCTAGTAGGCTTTACAAATCCACTTGGCTGTCTATTTGCATTCTTCTTCTTCTTCATACCCTTTTGGGCAGTCTTTAGTTCCCTTGACCATCTTTTTTCAATATTTTTAAAATCGCTCTTGACTGAGGTCAATGCAGAAGTCAGCTCTTGGAGCTTGAGTATATGCTTCGAAATCAAATCCGTAAAGGTTGCATCTTCCTCTTCCACCACAACTTCTGAAGGTTCTACGACAACATTCACAGGCTCCTGAGGAACCGGGACGACTGCCTTCTTCCTTGGAGTTTTTGGAACAGGTTCGGATACTTGAGGTACCGAAGTTGCTTGAGTCGCTGGAGTCGCTGGAGTCACTTGAGTTTTTGCTTGTACTTTCCCTGCCATCTTATACTATTAAATAGTATAATTTTTTAAGTTGTTTTACGCATTAAAGTTGTTATTATATAAGTCCCAATATTCCTATAAAAGATTACAAAAATGTTTCAAAAAGCCAAGGAAGCGCGTTTGCTGCATTTCGACTTGTTATGGTTAATGCACCTAAAATATAGTATGCTCCTAAATTTTTGCTATCTGTATCTATTCCATAATAAACTATTTCTTCCATCACAGTTAAAATTTTTCTTCTTAATTCTTCTTCTGTTTCGTCTTGAAGAATATATATATTTATATAGCGGAATGGATTCCCTCTTGGACTTATATTACGATGCATTTCATTCGTTAATTGACATCTATAAAACCATATGTCGTACAAATCTCTTATAAATTTTATTAATTGTCGTTTTTGTAATTCTAAAAACCATGTATGATTGCTATAATGTCCAAGTTCATTTATTTTTTGGAATAAATCCAAGCACCTTAAATCAAATGGCTTAATATCTTCTTTAATATCGATAATAATATTTAGATTCAACATTTCAGATAGACGTTTCATTCTATTAAATCGTTTCATGACTTCTGGGTCAAAATTTTTGCGAGTATATGGATTCGTTGTATTTTTGTTTTTTATTAGCATATTCATAGAAAGAATGTCAAACCCATAAACATGATTAAATTCGCATGTTTTTTCTTCAAATGAAAAAAATTGTTTAAAGGGTATAGTCTTAATGGGGTCAATCGTTAAAAAGTCGGTTTCATTCACACACACGTCTTTTGGGCCATGGCTTTTTATCCATTCGAAAACAAACCATCTCCTTACAATACTTTGAATTTTTATTGCACTCGTTTCTCGTTTAAAAAAAAGAATAATGTTTTTGATTAACAACTCCTTTTTCATACTTGTCTTTAATTTATATGTTCTTGAGATATCTTTTAAAAATAAAAGTGAATAATTCTCCCACTTGCATTCTGTAAAATTACTTTTTGTCGGAAACAAAATTTTAGTCATTTATATTAATATAAAAT
>Ga0066180_10000015_pt1 | contig 26258 bp, 25 predicted proteins | sample LauGreSBDMM110SN_4_FD_59338 | JGI IMG/M metagenome (GOLD analysis project Ga0066180, IMG submission 59338) | Freshwater lake microbial communities from Lake Michigan, USA - Su13.BD.MM110.SN (version 2) (version 3) | ecosystem: Environmental > Aquatic > Freshwater > Lake | place: Lake Michigan... | reverse complement strand
AAAAAAAAATGAAAATCGCTCGACGATACTCAAGCTCTTCACAATTACATACCTTAAATCTGTGTTTTTTAGAATGATGTCTCATCGCCAAGGGAAAGAAAATTTTCAAAGATCGAGTTGTTCCAATTTTCAGACAATGAACCAATTGAAGCTTTCATTAGACGATATTCGTCGTGAACTCGCGACGACAAAGTCTATTCTTCTTGCGAGCCCTTTCCGAGAGCACTTGACTAAGTTGGAAGTTGCGGAGAAGGAGAAGGACAAAGAAGTAAAAGCGAAGGAGCGACTCAAATCTTTGACAGTGAAAGAAAAGTTTCAGGAGAACAAGACTGTGACTCTGGATGATCTTCGAAACGATCTCGCGAATAGACGAGAGACGAGATGCGTTGAAGAAGAAAGTGCAAATGAATTGAAGAATACTAATTTTAAGAGTGACAAGTCCAAAGAGCTAATCAGTGCTTCTCAGAATCAGGATTCGTACATCAGTCTCGCCGAGATTTCTAAGAAACAGAATCTATATGATCGTGTGATAAAGAGGAAGACATGCTATTCTCCTAAACTGCAGAAGAAGTCGTGCGAATACACATTTCAACACATTCTGGACGACGTTGCGGCTTCTTCTTCTCCACATGCTACTCAGCTGCACCACAATTTAGATCTTTTGCGCAGAAGATACGAAAATCCCGCTTCCTCATTGAATTCTTGGAAATTTGATACCATGAGCGATTCCTGGAGATCGCTGGAAATATGGGAAGCAGAGAAGAACATGATTATTGCTTGTCTCCTGAAGAAACCTTTGGACTAGACTTGAGAATTTATCTTTCTAACTATCTGTCTGTCAAACGGTTTCTGTCTGTCTGTCTGCATCTTGAAACGATGTGCGATTATCTTTTTAAAAAAATTCTATTATCTGTCTTTTGAAAAATAAAATTGTTTTCCATTTAATTAATAAGTAAGTACTAATAAGGCTTTAATGATCTCACGTCGAAAAGAATCTTCTACTATTTCAGCTACTTCTACTACTTCTAATCCTAAAGATAAGACATCTGTCTCTAAAAAGTTCAATTATGAAACAGATGGTCAAGGGAACGATGGAATGCAGACAGCAGTGTGGGGCCCTATTTTGTGGACCTTTTTGCATATTCTGAGTTTCAACTATCCCGTTCAACCATCAAAAGAGCAGAAATCGCGACATAGACAGTTTATCGAAAGTCTTCAACATGTGCTTCCATGTCGGGCCTGTCGGGAGAACATTTCTGCAAATATGGATAGCGCAGGATACGACCCGAAAGTCGTGTTTGAAAACAGAATCGCTTTCAGTCAGTTCGTTTTCAGATTGCACAACTCGGTGAATCGACAACTCGGGAAGAAGGAGGAATCGGATTACAATGAAGTCGCAGAGAGGTTTGAGAAGGTGCGAGCAAAGTGCACCAGTGCAAAGAAGTCGTCCAAGAAGAGAGTCCATAAAGGATGCATTAGACCGTTTCATGGAAAGACGAAAATCAAATGTCGTCTGCTGATTGAGCCTCAAGACGAGTCTGCTTCTTGCATCGTCGATCAACCGAGTCTGTGCTTCTCTGTCCCGTAGCGCGACATTTTCGTTCTACAACTCCATATCTTCAGGATCGCCGGTACGTAAACAACAAGCTGTTTAAGTCAACATACTATGATAATACTATTCTGAAACGAGAAAGATGATGCTGCGAAGTTGCGATGCTGCGATGCGGCCACGTCGTTTCATTCGAAGAAAGTGAGAACTCGGAAGCCCTGTTTTCTGTAAAACGCTTGTCGTTTTTTGAACTGATTCTGAAAAGGTAAATGCGTATCGACGATATCTAGGACCAATGGAGTTGCATGGCGCTGTCTTAAGATTCGCCCGACAGCTTGTTCAATTTCTGTTTTTGGAGTTGCTAAGACGAGCGTTGTGAGCGTTCGAATATCTAGCGCTTCCGAGGCCATGCTGTAAGTTGCGAGAATGATTTTCTTACAGGAAGATATTTTCAAATCGGTTTCACGCATTCCGCCCACATAAAAGCCCACGTCGTAACTTGTGCTCAACAGTTCAAAGAGATCTTCCAGTAAACTTCGATTCTGAGCGAGGACCATGATTTGTTGGTTTTCGTTTTCTTCCAACAGCTCAATAATCTTCTTGCAGCAGAAATTCGTCCGTTGCTTGAATTTGCACAGTTTCGTGATCATGCAGCTGTAAATGGTTTCGTCTTTTTGGTTCTTGATGACTTTGTTGAAGACTGCGTTGTTGCATTGAAATCGATAAGCGCGCACTTCGACGTCGAACGACTCGGTGTTTGTTCCCGAGTAAACGATTTCTCCCAAGAACATCTTGAAAACATAACTCGTTCCATCCTTTCTATTCATGGTGGCAGATAATCCCAGCATTCTCTTCGTAACGATCCGAAAGAGCGCGTTGGAGAAGACTTCGCTGGAAATATGATGCACCTCGTCCACGATCGTAAGTCCGAAAGAGCTGAAAAGACTTGGATCAAACACTTTCTGCGAGAGCGATTGTAGCATCCCAAAAACGATGTCTTTGTCGTCGATATCTACGACAGGACCTTGGATCTTTCCAATACGGGCATTCGGAAGGAACTCCATCACGCGCTCTTTCCATTGATTAAGAAGAAACTCTTTGTGCACAATGACCAGCGTCTTTTTCGCAACAAGAGAGGCGATAAACAGGGAGAGGACGGTGTTATGTGTCACGGTGCGATCTGCCAGAAGAAATCTGCGGTTTCCCGAGATGCAGAATCCATAGTAATAAGAAGCGTCTCTTGCACTGATTTCTATTCCATATGGAATGATTCTAAAGCGACCGGTTTTCGTCTTTTCTGGGTAAACGCGGTATCCGCAGAACTCATTCTGATCATTCCTCTTTAGAAAAAGCTTCAAAGGAATGTCCACCAATTCAAATCTTCTTTGTGTCGCGACATGTTTCTCTCGTTCGTCGTATTCTCTGTTTAGCTTCAACGTCTCCTTTTCCTTTTCTCCTATCACATCAGCATCAGCATCAGCATCAGCATTTCTTGATCTGCATTTCGCAAGTGAGATTATATGATCTTCGTTTGCCACGTACGTGAATTCTTTGTTTGTCGAGTCTTGAATCGCATACATGTTGCCGAAGCCTTGACCAAGTGTCAATACTTCACGAGGAGTATAATCGTCTCCCATGAGAAGGTCTCCAACACACACGTCTTGGACTTTCTTGCATGTTTCATCAAACATAAGAATCTCCGTATCTCGAGCAAGACATTTCCCGTATGCACAAGGAAGTTCGAGGAGTCCACATCCACTTGGTTCACGCATGTATGCTTCCACCACAGGAATCTGATTTTCTCGTAAAGAACCTACAAACTCCAGACGATTTGTGCTTTCCCCTTCCAATCTGATAGAGGTAGAATCTAGGTACGCTGCTGCTGTCTTTGCTACCGTCGTTTCTGCTTCTTCTCCTGCTTCTTCTGTTTCTGGTTTCTTCTTACAGAATTTGTTCAAGCCAAAAAATCTTGGAAGATAGATTTTATTTGACGATTCGCGGAATAGGGGAAACTCCTTCTTCACCACGCCCATCTCTTTTGGCCGAACGATCAATTCATCTCTGAGTTTTTGAACTTCTCGTTCACCCAGGTCTTCTTTGTACACGGTGAATCCTTTACCCCCGACGTAAAATCTTTCTCTTTCCATTAGATTCTAGCTTTCCTTTCCTAAAACCTTTTATGTTCCACGGCGCAATTAGAAATTCTGTTGGATCGTATGTACAGAATCATTTTTTTGCTTCACATGTGCAAAACTTCTGGGCAGACCTGCTTGAAAGAAACAACAAATTCTAAACAGGAACGTTTAATGAGAAACCTCAAAATATTTCTCTGTTAATCATAATAAAAAATCTCGGATACTCTGAAACAGAAAAAAAAACAAATGGACGCTTCCTCTCTTCTCGAACCGAAAAGTGAATTGAACCCTTACGTCGTGTGGACTCTTCGAATTGTTCTCATCGTATTTGTCGTTGTGATCGCTCCTTCTGTGAATTCCAAATTAGCATTCGCCATGAACAACGCCATTCTGCGATTCGCTTACGTTATCGCCATCGTAGTGCTTGCTTTCCTCGATCCTGTATCGGCGATTGTGCTTCTCTTCGCTTTCGTTTTGATCATGATCAATCGCCGCTCGGTCTCACCCGTCGACAAAGAAGACTATGCGGACGTAACCGACTATCATATGCAAAGTACTGAATCGGAATCAACGATGCCACATCCAGAGTCGTATCAGAAACCTCAAAAAGAATTCTCCGCTGCAAATCCTTCTGTTGCGGGTACCTTCGATGAATCTTCCGCTGCTGTTGCGGACACTTTATATTTCGGCAACATTCAGAGCAATTTGGTCGGCTGTGATTCAGTGCAGCAAACAGAGATTCGCACTTGGTCAGAGGAGCTCGGGCCTCAGGGAATGGGAGTTCCTTCGGGATACTCTTCGCTTTGGTACAATACCTACACCGAATAAGAAACTTATTTGTCCAATGCTTTCTTCACCCTTTTCATATGAGCGCCCGGTAAACGGAAGGTTTTTTTTTCTGTTAAAGGTTCAAAAGTGCCAAAGATCAAGAGCTTTATTAGCAGTTGTTGTTATAGTAGGTGGCAGTAGTAGTTCTCCAGTATCTAGAACTTTTTTACGGCGAAGTAGAAGGGTTAGTAGATGCCTCCGCAACCTCAGTGCCTACAAATCCAACTGGAAATTCTATGTTTGCTTTTGGACTCACATTTGGACGGTTAAAAGCGTAATTGTAGCACGATTTCCAGATGTAGAGGATAAGTGTGATTATGAAGAAGACATTCATGATCTTAAACACATAAACGTAGACCAATTCGTCGATTTGGATCAGATATTTTGAATACGACTCGTCCACCTCGCCCGTGTCGACATCTGTGACTGTATGTGCGAGAGGAAGACATGCAATGGCGACAGCTTGCCAAACGCTGGAAAGAATCCCGAGGAAGATTGACAAGAAGGGAATAGCGAGGAAGAGAAAATCCGAAGCACCCGTGTCTCCGAAGCCCACACCGGGGAGGATCTCAAAATTTCGTGTTACGTCGCCCTGACCGATGTATCGAATGCCGTACCCCATAACCATGATCATCACTAGCATTTTCAGTTTATAGAAAATGAAGGACGTGTCTGCTGTGATTCGTTTACCAAATCCGACGTATATGATGAGAGCGATGACCGCAATCATTCCGATAATAGTCGACGCGATGCTTATCTCCAAGAACATGTTGCTCTTCTTCTCGTCTCGTTTCGCGTTCGGTTACTTGCTACTTGGCTACTTACGATGACCCTGTAGAAAAAAAACTGATACATTTTCTCATCCCGTCGCAGATCAAGCAGAAAAAATCGAGTCATAGGATCTGAAGGATTGCAGGAGTTTGCAGGATCTAGTAGTACGAAACAAGAAAGAAAGAAAAAGAAGAAGATGACGACGAAATTGGTGAAGCAGAAAGAGCGAGATTTGCAGAAACGCAGAGATAAAGAAGACGTTGTCCAGAAAAGAGATCGAACTCGAGATCAGTTTTCCGTCTTCTTGCAGGGTATCGCCGCTGCCAAAGGTCCGAAAAAAAAGACCGAGGAAGATGTAGCTTATCTCGTCTCCATAAATTTCTGCAAGAACTGTGAAATTGGAGTCTTTAACGCCGCCGTGAAGAAATCTGTTCTGCACGGGATCCAACCCTCGTGGGCGAATCAATCTTTCGCGATTCTCTACGAGACCGTCGCAAAAGAATTAGAATTCACTCTAGCTCACACAGATGCCATGCAGCTGATTCTGCAGAAGAAGTGTCTTCCTCATCATTTGACCATGTGTCCAAGTTACGATGTCTTGCAGTCGCGATGGGGATTCTACAAGTTGGAGCGAAGAAAAAGAGAAGAAACGATGTTTGAAGTGGATATGAATCACGTAACAGACCAGTTCTTCTGCAAACAGTGCAAGGAAAGAAAATGCGTCTACCAAGAGAAACAGACGCGATCTGCAGACGAACCGATGACCATCTTCATTCATTGCATCAACTGTGGAAATCGATGGCGACAGTGATGTCTGAGCCTGAGGTGAGTTGAGGTGAAGGTTGTGACCTGTGCTCCGAGAAGTTGTTGATGTTTTCATTCGATTTGATAGGTTTGAAGAGCTGTACGAAGAATGTCTAAAAGTTTTTTTCTGCGATGTTGCAATAAATCCTGTAGATGTTCTGCATATAAATCTAGATAAGCCATGATAAGATCTACATCTTGAACTACAAAATCAATCCATATAAAATTGGTAGTCCCTTTCTTTTCTACTTCTTTTTTGACAGTGTTGCTTCGATGACTTAAAACGAGATTGTATTTCATAGCAGACGGAATTTGAAAGAGGGGAGTGTGATACCCTTTGAGGAAATCACGTTCTTCTCCGAATCTCCGTTCACTGTTATAATTATTCTGCAGCGCATACTCCCGTCGATACGAAAGTATTCCACCACAAGAATGATTCTTGATGTAGGGACCTAGTTTATATAAACAGACAGAATCTTTCGCAATCATTGCGATTTCGGAAGCGCCAACGACTTCTTCGCTCGTTTTTGAGAATATATAAGCAATAAGCTGCACATAGTTGCAATGGTAGTAATCATCATCGTCCATGTGTATTAAAATATCTCCCATGGCGAGCAATTTGCACAAGTTACGTTTGTAGCCGATTGTTTGTTTCTTCGATAAATGCACGTACTGAATTTTATGCAGCAGTTTGTTTAAAGGATGGTTAGAGAAATAGACTTGTTCATTGGTCACTGAATCATCGACGAGAATCCATTCTACGTCTTTCAGGTCGAAACTTTGTTTATAGATCATGATAGCTAGAAGTTTCAGAAAGTTTGTACGGTTATAAGTAGGTGTAAGAATGCTGATCAGCATCGTTTTCGTCTTTTTACTATTATAGTTCTTTTTTCCACAGATGCTTCTTACTAATTAAGGTAGACACTATTTTTGCTCTCATTGTGTGCATCGTGCACCTAACGCATCGTCTAAAAACAGAAGGAAAAACGAGATTTGCATCTTCCGAGATGGTGATATAGATGATGCTCGTCACACCTCATTCCAGGAAGAAGTTCTTTATTCAAACTCAAGATCATGCTCACGAGCTTTATTTCGTCATTTCGAAAAAAGAGAAGCAAAGAATATATCTTCTTGTGGAAGAAACGAAGCCAAAAGATTATGTCTCTCTCAGTCAACTTTATTTGAGATAGATCAGATCGAGCGATGCTCAGATGACGATCGATCATGATTCGCGTATCAAAAACAGGAATCATGACTAGTTTTCCTTTCAGCGTCTTAAATTGTGAAAAAGGGAATATGTTTTTACATACACGACGTTTCTGCATGGAAGAATTAATTTATACCATTAAACGTGGAAAAGCATACAAAATTGACCACCAGGAGGCGTCGTTTTTAAATTATTAGAGGGAAAAGGGTTGACATCTCATACGATACCTTACATGTGTGCTGATCCTGATCTTTTTTTGCTTTTTTTCATTCGTCCCATTCGACTATATACATGGTGCAGCGCGATGTATCCCTCCATGATTGTTTTCTTATTTCGATCTCCAAAAAATCTTTAGGGAACCGTTTCAAATACCATTTTGCATTCGGTCCCGCTTTGATGATAATATTTGGCTTATCCGGTATTTTGTATGCTAGATCCAAGACCCTCTCGAACGTAAACGCCTTATCAATTCCTGCCTGACCAACGCATCCTTCTCTATCAATCGGGACAATATTTGACTCACTGTAGCCGACATCAACCCCTCTTCTTCGTTCGATTGTTTTTATGTGTTCCATTCTTCTGTATTCGCTTTCATGGACATGTTGCATTTATATCGAGAAGCTAAGACGAACCCGAAAACTTCATATTTTTATTTTAGAATCTGCGCGAAAGAGATAAAAAATGCACAAGATAATTAAAAAAAGAATAGGGAGGAATTTCTTTGAAAACAGACGATATGCAATCAACAACCATCGTCGTCGCGCGATTCAAGGAGTCGTGCGAGTGGTTGGTCCCCATATCAACGTATTGCAAAATATACAACAAAGGCGAGATGGAAACTTTTGTCAACGGATATCATTTCAAAGAGATTGAGAATCTGCCGAATGTGGGACGGGAGAGTCACACGTATTTACACTTCATTCTGAGCCACTATGACAGACTACCTGAAGTTGTGATGTTTACTCAGGGATGTATCAAAGATCATTTTGGTTCAAACAACATTTTCATTCTGAAGCAGATGATGGAAGATGCATGGCGGTTTGGAAAGAGTCGCGCAACAGTGGAGTACGTTCCAAGTGGCGAACATGTGGGCAGCTTTGACGCGGATTTCAATTTTGATGCTCTTTCGCAGAAATGGTTCCACGAAGATAGATATTTCCAAGACAGACGTCTTCTGTTCTTCGAGTGGTTGCGCGAATACATAGGATGCGATTACACAGTTCCCTTCTATGTCTATCGCAACGGTATATTTGCGGTACGGAGAAACGTTATTTTGAAAAGATCGAAAGAATTCTACCTGCGCCTACTGGAACAATGCGCGCATCACAATGATCCAGTCGAAGGCCATTTTCTCGAAAGATCATGGCACTACATATTCAGCTAAAATCAAATTCTTCTCTCTTTACTTAGAAAATCGGTTACGAGATATATGTATCCTTTATGTTATTGAAAACCACCAAACCAATTGTTTATATGGAACATCTTGAAGAAGATTACAAAAAGAATAATGTCTATACGATAGACTTTGACTCATCGAGGGAAAAAATTGTCGATTCAACATCAAAAAAAAGAAGGTTTCTTTGGAAAAATTAAGAAAACATTGATCTCGTGATTCAAGAGATAATTCTGAGCTGAAAATGATTAAATTGATTTCTACACAAAGTCTTTGCTTGATATTGGTTGTGGAACAGAGAATCATCTGGTCGAGTTCTATAAAGCAGGTCTCAGTGTAACTGATATCGATCAAAGTTCTGCTATGTTGGAAGAACCACGGCGAAACTTGACGGCTATGGAGAAAAAAGACGCAAATGTTACCTTTCGTCTCCTTTAAGAGCAATTATCTGCCGTGAAAAATGATAGTCTCGACCTAGAATATGCATCAACTCCTCTTCAGTCCTCACTGTCATTGCCCAAAATTCCGATGCTTTGCAGTGCAGTACACATCGAGGCGTTTACAAGGTGAGCCGAGAAGAGTCTTTTAGTCTTTTAACCTCTTTTCCCTTTGAAATTTATAAATAAAAAAAAATCAAAGACAACGACACCTGGTGGCCGATTTTTAATGTTTTCTCTGGAAAAGGGTTAAATAGAATTCTCTTTCTAATTTGAGAACGCGAGTCCTCCCATACCTGAAAGCACACGGAAAATGTTGTAATTGACGGAGTAAACGATGATGTTGTAAGAGTAGGGGAATTTTCCTTTCGCTGGTTGAATAGGTGACAAGTTGAGCTGCAGCTTGATATCGTGAATTCTTGAGAAATTGCATGAACCCGAAGGTTGATATTTCAGTGGATCTAAAGCAAAAGAGTAGACGTTGACGCCATCGAAGTAGCTAGAGTGGTGATGTTGATAAATTTGCGTGTTTTGAAAGAAAGAGTACTCTTGAGCGGCGAATCTTTCTTGGCCGTTGAAGAGCAGAATGGACGACTGAATGGGATACTTCTGAAAAAATTTAAAATTAAATTTATGAGGGATGAGATTGTTCTGGTAAGCCTCGTATGCATTGTCGACTAGTTTGGGAACTCCCGTATCTTTGATGTAGGAAACACTTGTTTCGGAGATTGTGTTTCGAATATAGGAGAGAGACCCAGGAGATATTTCGTTCGGCCAGTTCGTGTAGTTCAGAAAAATATTTTGAAACGCGAAGTCGTCGCGAACTGCCATCCAAACGATTTCTTTCGTTGGATTCTGCAGTTTCAAAGTGAGACTGCACGAATCCGCATAACCTGTGAAATCCTGACGAATGACTTGTTCGATGAGGTATTCGTGCGATACGTCGGCAAAACGTTTTCTCTCCTCTTCATCGAGAAATACGTAATTGACTTGCAACGACGGCTTCAGCCCCCATCCTACATAAGGAGAATTGATGGCAGTGAGATTCTGCCCATAGGCGAAAGAATTCGGCGATTGCAGAGAAATGAAGTTCTGGATACTCTGCTCTTTCACCGTGTTTATAGGTGCTATGCGCGTTCCAAATGCGGCACTGGTCTCGTCGCGATTATCGATGATCGTGTATATGGAAAGAAGAGGTTTGAGTTCGATATCTACAGTCACAGTGTGGTACTGCATGGCGATCAAGGGAAGAGCGAGACCGGGATTCTGCGTGAACCAGAAATTTAGAGGGACCGTGATCCTTCTTCCTGATATAGATGGAGGTTTCAAGTACGGATTGATGATGTACTGCGAAGAGGTGAAAGCTTCAGGGTCTATGTTGAGTTTTGGATCGAGCGTAGAAGTGGGGTAAATACCGCCTGACTCGGTACTGCTCTCAGGGATGAACATTTCGGGCACGTTTCCGATCATTTCATCAAAATTCTTCATGTTCGTGTTACTGAAAAGTTCGTGCCAGATACGAATCCATTCTCCGTACAAATCGTTGATCGTCTGGCCTCCGATGGAGAGTTTGCACGAATTGATGATGTTGGTCCCGATGGAATTCACCCAATGAAATCGAAAACCAGCATTCTGTGAGTTTGCGAAGCTGATGTTTTCGTTGTACCCTGAATAAATATCTGGGAGATAGAAGGTGAAGTAGATGCTGCTGACTAGATCTCCATTTCGATCAATATTAGTTGTGATCTTGACAGGATTCTCAATACTCAGCTCCGTGGGTCCTGTAAAGGTAAGTTCAATGAGTTCCATGGCGAAGTTCGTATGTCTGCGAAACACACCGCGAAAATAGGTGAACTGTGGATTGCCATTGATGTATTGATTCTGTGCGCCATATGCGTTTAATTGAAGAAGCGCTCCGGCAGGCATTTTTACGTTCTATATCTTATTCTTCTTACAGTACACGTCTATAAACCGATTTGCTTTTATATAACAGAAAAAAACTGATTTTTTCGTAGCATACAGAGGTTGTTATAACAGAACAGAGAAGGTATAAGACAAGGTGGAGAAAAAGACTATATCCTTCCCTCTTCAATCCCTCACAATAAGCCAAGAAAAATGATCTATAGCATTCTCTCTGCGGATTCCGCCATCTCTTTCATCGCCTTGCGAGTTACCGCCAAGAAACAAAAAGAATTAGAGGAGCCTGTCGCATTTACGCAATATCTTCGTAGCAAAATGCCGAACAAAGGAATGCATACAAGCGTGATCACGTTTGGTCCTCTTTGCGTTTTGACACACAGAATATTCTTAATTGGACATGTGCGCGGAAAAGTGAAACATTCACAACCATTTTCATCGATGAGTGATAAGCCCGTCGATCTCTACGACGATCTCGCTGTAGTCGCATGCGAACGCGATTTCTGTTTCTCAGGGGTTTGCGATTTATCCGAAGATCAGTACAGAGACGTTATTGAAGCGATACTGAAGGGGATGTGTAGATGCGAAGAGAAGGTTGAATGTAGTCATCTTATGGCAAAACCATCACGTAGTACTTTCGCAAAGAGCGTCTCTAAAGGTTCTCCTTCTACCGAGGTCGTTTCAGATGCTACCGCTACGATGGGTTCAAAGAAAAACAAGACGACTGGTACTTCAAGTGCAGCTAAAAGTACCGGTGCAGCGAGTTCTAAATCATCATCTGCTGCTGCGACAATTATCGTCTCCGGAGCAGCAGATGACGTAGCTGGAGACAGCGACGATGACGACGATTCTGAGGATTTTGACGACGAAGACGACTATGAACTCGCAGAGAATGAATCGTTAGGAGAAGAGGAAATGAACGATTCGTTAGTAGGGGATGATATGGAGTTGAACGACGATGAGTCGACATTCTCTGACGATAGTGAGGAATCAGTAAAGCTCATCAAAAGTGTCAAAAAACTCATCAGCAGTAAGATACCGGCAAAAAGAAGAATCATGAAGATTTCTTCAGGTGCTAAAGAAGACGATGATAATTCTTTTGGCGACTATCGCATTCTGGAAGTAGAGGAGTATGATTACCCGGCTTCCATTTTGCAGCATTTCGAAAAAGAGGAGTTGAAGTTGAATGTGCATGATACAATATATCCTTGGAAAGAGAACTTTTACGTCGCGTTAAAGAACAAGGGCGTTTGATACAAAGGTAAAAAAATGTTGATGAACAAAACAAACAAAAACAAATGATCTTTCAAACTATTGGTATTTTTCTGGTGACGGTGATTGTGATTCTGTTGGCGTATTATTTCCTCTCTGTTGTCTGTGCAACCTCGGAGGAAGATGATACGGAATCGAAGAGGACTGTCGAACAACCGGTCAAGGAGAAAAGAGAAGAAGAGGGAGAAGAGATTGAGAAACTTCGTGAACAGCTTCAGAATTGGGAATCACGAGGTGATGTCGATGAAGTCGAAACTTTTCGTGATTCTCACGGTTCCGATGACGTAACGGAACTGTCGACGCCATTGTCTGAATTACTGCACATAAATGAATAAATGAATACGTTTGTCGCTTCTGATTTTCTTTCGCATTCAGTTTTAAGAAGTAAAGACGAGAACTACTTACTGATCAAAGTTTACTAATCAAATATAATGTCTACTGAAGAAATACCTCCTCCTACTACGAATATCTATCCTTATGTGACTACAGTCATTCAGTTTCATGCAAATTCAAATTCAAACGTGAACATGTACTTAGCCCACCCGTATACATGTATGACATCAAATGAGACGCACATGTCCTCCTATACAAATGAACAATATACGGTGCCATCTCCAACTTCACCCGTCTTACCCCAACAAGATAGAAATAATCAGCAGCAGAATCAACATCAGTATTCAGGTGCGACAGAGAACGCACGAGATCCGAATCATTCAACCTCATGGAACTCCTCTGCGTCTCAATTTTCGTTTCCATCACATGCGTTTACAGAGACGAGAGTGTATCCGCAGCAGCAAAGGTCGGTGCCAACGACAGCTGCAGCAGTAGCAGCAGCAGCAGCAGATGAAAACAGTGAATTTCCGAGAAATACAAACTCTGTGGAGCAAAATCATCACGAACCTTACTCTAATTTCAATTTTCGGAGATCAGCTTCAAACATATCACCAAGTTCGCTTGACACGTTACTTTCAAACAACTTAATCCGTTCTCTTCTTGGTCAAAACAATAATCTAGCCATGTCTTTTGAATTCGATTACAACACAGATCAGAGTGCAAACGATTTGGCTGGCACTGAGAACAGTGGAAGTATTTCACCGACATTGAAAGAGTTGAACGACAATACTACCGTTATTCGAGCTTTAGCGGCTGCTGCGGAAGAATGTTCTATTTGCATGTCATTGATCAATGAAGACAATCTTGTGCGACAACTGCCTTGTCATCACCGATTCCACTTGAACTGTGCAGATCGCTGGTTAGAGAGAAATTCGAAATGCCCTTTATGTCGCGTGTGCATTATTTCCAGACAATGAGGTAATTCGGAGCTAGATTTCAAATCCAGTCGCTTTTTAACTTAAAGAAAGAATGAAGAATGCAGTTGAAAAAACTTGGAAACTTGTTGCAAAAAGGGGGATTCATAGGATAGCAAATAAAGAAGAACTCAATGGACTTTCTGAAGAAATCAAAACTGGTCTTACTGAATTTTTTGCTTCTAGTGTTTTCATGGTGCAGATGGTTTTCGAAGGTTGTATGTTTCGCTAAGAAAAATGAAAAAGAGGAAAAACTAATTCCGCGATATCTTGATGAAAGTCTATTTGGAGGAATAACTGACGTTGATGTCGTCATGACAGAGGACATTTCGGAGCAGAGACGTTCTGAGATTCTAGAAGCAGCAACGAACATCATCGAAGATCTCAAAGTGCGACGAACCGCGAAAAGTCTGCAGATCAATTTGTACGACTATATTGTCAAACTTCTTTACGAGAAAAAAATGATCTCCGAAGACGAAATCGAGTTCATCACGGAATTCAAGGTGGTTAAAGATCTCCAATTGAATTCTCTTGTGCAACCAAACATAAAGGTTTCAAGCACAGATCCAAACAATATTGAGTCAGAAGTCGAATCAGAAATCTTTCTCAGTCGTAATTCCGATCAGATCATTAAAATCTTCTGAAGAAGAATAGCGTCACATACTTTTCTCCCCCGCAGAAGCAACTTTAACGCAGATTTTTAAAGAATATTATGTCTTCTTCTCATCCGTTACACTCCTCGTGGAGTTTGTATTTCCACGATCCAGAAAACTCAGACTGGTCGGAGAAAGGGTACCTCAAATGTGGAGTCGTGAAAACAATTGAAGAATTCTGGCAACTTTATTCGATCTTGCCCAAATCGACCATTTCTATGGGAATGTTTTTTCTCATGCGCGACGATATACTTCCTTTGTGGGAAGATCCTCGAAACAGATACGGTGGCTACTGGTCCTTCAAAATACCTGTCGAGAACGTCTACGATGTCTGGGAATGCGTTAGTGCCCGTCTGGTCTCTGAAATTATTATGGACGACACGTCAACTCTAACAGGAATCACTATTTCTCCCAAGAAAGGTGACTTTTGCATTCTCAAACTTTGGAACGGAAGTGATCGAATTCGCTGTTCTAGTGCTAGTGCAGAAGGGAAAGGAAATGGAATACGAACTGACCAAATTCAACTTCACGGAGTTCCCATGCTCGATGCATCTACGAGTATGTATTCACTCTTTATGAAAAAGAAACAATTTTTGTAAGAAATTGATTTAGGCGGAATGGAGGGTGGAGAATGGAGGGGTGAAAGGAGGGATGAGGCTATAGAAACATCGAATCGAAGCTCGACATCTTTTTAGGGCTTAATGTCGTTTTATGATTCTCTTCTCATAAATTTTATAAAAAAGTACTTCGAAAAACAACGTCTCACCCCAAATGGTCGATTTTATCTGAATTTTCCTAGTAGAAGCCGAAAAATTTTTTTAGATACAGTACCACTTCAAAGAAAATATAGTTTAGGAAGCAGACGAAAATCAAAAGAAAAAATATTGCAAAATATGTTATTAGAAATATTGTAGAATACTTCGCTTTCGATGCTAGAAGCGGATGTTCGTGAGTTATTCTGTTCCGACGAAGACGCGGAGAGAATTCTGAACAAATATGCTGTTGCGGCCAACCCCACTTCATCCTCGCTTCCAGGCAAAAACATAAACAATTCTTCCTATCTAAGTCTTCTCCGCAGCGATGAATTCGTCAAACAGCAGAAGGATAGACAGATGATCATCTACGCCAATTATAACACGCTCTCCGATGGGTTGTCCATCATAGCCAAGAAATTCATCTTTCTCTTGCGAAAACGTGGCTTCCTTGTATGCAGCTTTCATTACTCCTTGAGTGATCACCAACATAACACAGAAAGAATACGCGCTCTAATTAGCGCATTAGACATCAAACCCATTTTTGTGTTCCACGGAACGTTTGATTCTTCTCTTAAAAATTTTTTGTCTTTCGTTCGCATGATGAGAATATACACCATCGGCCATTTAACGTGGGAAACAACTCTTCTTCCGGATAAATACGTAGATACATTTTCAGCTTTCGACGAGATCGTCGTTCCTTCCGAATTCAATTTAAACGTTTTCCGGAAGAGTCTAAAGCGCAAAATCAGCGTGATTCGCCATTTGTTCGACGAATATTCTCTCACAGAACGACGTTTGCAGGAAAAGTTTTCAGAAACGTCGGACTGTATCATCTTCTACACGATCAACAACAGCAACGATCGGAGGAAAAACTTCACCTCTACTTGCGTGTTCACCATCAAATGGATTCTGCGTCTGCGACGACTGAACCCCAGACAGAAATTCCAGTTCATCGTTAAAGGGTTTGAAGGGGAATGTATGAAGAAGTTGAAAGACTGGACAAACAAAGTAACCCATGGTTTCTCTTTTGTTCAGTTCATCGACAGAGACGTCAAAGACGAAGAAATCATCGCTCTGCATGAACGCGGTCATATCTATGTCTCGTTGACTCATGGCGAAGGAGTGGGAATGAGCGTCATACAGGCATGTCTACATGGAAACGCAGTGGTTGCGCCTTCGTTCGGCGGTTACGTTGAGTATATTGGAAACGATTATCCCTTTCTTGTGAAATGCGAAGTGAGAAACATTGGAACCTTGAGTAACTATTCAGCTCCCCCTTTCCTGCAGGAATCAATTTTTCATGATCCTCAGCAATGGTGTTTCGTGGATGAGGACGCATATTATGAGATACTTGACCTATTGAATATGAAGATTCTCTTAGAGAAAGAAGAGCTTCTCGAGAGGTTGACAAACACCAGAAGATACATCAAGTACATCACGAACCACGACCGTATTGCCCGCGAGTTTCTGAAGATTTTAGTGACATGAAAGAGGATTGTTGTGACCATGCAAAGTACACCTTTTTTTATAATTTTGATACTAATATAAGTCTGAATTCGAGAGTCATTCAGAGTAGAAATGTTCTGGTCTTGGTTCATTTTCGCATGTTTCGTAGTCTACTGGTGCACACTCAATCTATCGTCGTCGTATCTGATAGGTATTCTCATCATTTGCACTCTGATGAACTCTGTCTTTGCACCTCTTCTGCGACCGACCACATGGGTGAAACCAAAGAGTGAGACAGACAGGTTGCGAAGACTCGTCGCGGAGTTTGTCAGGAAGTATCCTCGGATAGATTCGTTGAAACAGCTCATACAGAGATTCATTCGAACTTACGAGAAGTTAAAAGTGCGAAGAACGGATTCTGCGCAGAGTTTGCTGTTACAGCTCAACAGAGAACTGCATGAGATGACATACGAATTAGACGTCGCGATCAATAAATCGAGCTGGAGAGTTTCGTGGGGTAATATTCTTGCACTCAGCGATAATTTGTGTCTATCCGTGACATCAGTGGACGAGACTTCTCTCTTCCTCGTCGCATACGATAAACCTTATCGAGATCGTATTCTAAAATCATGATGACGTTGGTTTTACTCAACTGGAAGAAAGTTCCAAAATTTCAGAAAGACGAGGTGCAGAAGATGTAAAGCGTCGCTAAACATGCGGCATACCGAGTATTTTTTTCTTCATCAAACAGAAGGAAAAAAATAAAAGAAAAAAAATGGATTCGTCTGTTGAGGAAGAGAAGGAACGGGAGGATAATCAAGAACAAGTATACAGCGCCGATTCACCGTACACGAGAACTACTGAATCAGAAGAGATAAAGGAGGATGAGAAGAAGAGCTCGCCACAAAAAACAGTGGAGAGCTCAAGAGGAGACGAGGAAGAAGTCGTTCTGCATTCGGAGATAAGAGAAGAAGAGAAAGACTGTTGTCCAGGAGGAGGAGAAGGAGGAGAAGGAGGAGAAGGAGGAGAAGGAGAAGGAGAAGGAGGAGGAAGAGGAGCAGAGAAAGATTTTCTGCAGGCAGAGGCGAAGGATGAGGAAAAAGAGGTTTTTTGTTGGATTTGCTATGAGTCCTTTGGAGTTCTCGTGCAAACATGTAAATGTTCTGGAAGTCTCTCCCATGTCCATGAAGATTGTCTCTTACGTTGGGTTGATAGAAGCGAGCGATCATGCTGCAGTGTTTGCTTGGCACCATATGATATCGTCGAAGACTATGTACATTCTAGTCTTTCTGTTTTATCATACCCGTTTGCGTACGATACACTAAGCGTCATCATACTATTCCTCGTGTTCATGACGTTCCATACGATCATTTCATATCTGATATGCGCTCCATTCTTCGATTTCAGCTGGAAATGGCTTTCACGGCTGTTCATCGAATGCGATTTTCTCGCAACGATGTTTTTCGCCTTTTTTTGCTTGTATTCTTATTTAGAGCCTGTAGAAATGCAAATAGAAGCCTTTGAAGAACTAAGATCACTGCAATTGAGCTCGATATTGGAAGTATCTTTTTTGAGTGGTTATACGAGTTTGTTTTCTATGTACGTTATTCATCGAACCTTTCTAGGTTTGAAAGAAGGGATGAAATTGTATGCGAAACGGAATCTTTTGAAAAAGAAAATACGTAGCAGACTGTGATTACTGTTAATAGTAGATACGAGTCTACTTACTTGGTAGAAGTCGTCGCAGCCGTACGTCCTTTCTTTTCCTTTTTTGCTCCTGCTGCTGAAGCGGCGGAAGTCGGTGCATTGGTCAAACCAATGTTACCACTCTTGCGGTTCTTAAACTTCTCGAGTTCATCAAGATATCTCTCTTTATCATTTGCAGCCAATGCATGGTATGGTTGTCTTCCTACCTCATCAAGATTTTGCCACATTTTTCCGAGAGTAACCATGATTTCTTCCGTCTTTAGATCAGGATTTTCGGATTTGATGATAGGTCGCTTTTCCCGTGTAAAGAGAAGATAAGCCGAAAGAGACGGAGCAGGACCTTCGCGAACTTTCTTCTGCTTGAGCTTCGCGACGAAATTCGAATTCACCAGTTGAGAAATGACAAAGTCTGATTGATTAGGTTGATTGAGGACGGTACAAACCTCGCGAATGATAGATTCGATGTCAGGCTTTAGATGACTGACGACGTTACTCACGAGGCGATCGAAGAGATAAGAGTTTGCGCTTGGAGTGGATGATGCTACTTCGGTCATTGTTTTCAAGTATTGTCTTCTTCGTGGTTTATTGATATCCATGTTACGACTACAATTCTTTATATTCTGACAAGAAGAAGGAGTATCAATTTCACAAACATACACTCGCGCTCCCGAAAATAATCTTTGCGTAAACTTAACAAAAAAAAGAAAATTCGGGACTTCGAGTATTGAGTAAGGAATATCAATGTGGCAAAACGCTATTCTTTCGTTATTTGCCATGTTCTTTATTGTGCTCTCTTCTTTTATCCTTTTTCAAACATGGCCGAGTCTTTCAGCCGAGTCTTTCAGCGTCACAGATGAGTCGCAGACCAGTTGCGGAGCGCAGATTGCGAACCTGGAGACGAAATACAAACAATTAAATGCGTCGTACACACAGAAACTAGCAGACTTGAAAGAATCCTACGACTCTCTTATCAAGAATCTCAATAATTCAGTCCAAGCGCACATAGAAGGTCAGGCCCAGAAATCAGGTTTGACGAATGCGCTCTCCAAAATCTAAAGAGATCTGATATTTTAAATTACTCTTCTTCTTCATATTGCGTATTGTAGGCAACAACACGCAATGTGCGCATGGATTGAATTAAAAACCTTTTCCATTTGATTCCTTAGAAAAAAGATATAAGGGACTGATTTTTATAACCCTAACTTTCCCGGTAAAAAGGCAAACACTTGCTTCAAACTCAAAAGAGATAGGGTACCAGGTAAATCATTGCAATGCATAAGATAATCAAATTTGATAAAGGCTCTGCTATGCTACTAGCCCCTTTTGCTTTTTCACAAAGAGGTTTAATTCCGATGCTCTCGTCGATCTTTGCAACAAGGGTGTGGATTGACTGACGAGGTAAGTAAGTTATGTCGAGATCGTGCCAAACATCCCGAATCTTCTGTTTCGTTTCTTCGGATGAGAGATTTTGGATATTTGTTAAAAAGTTTATGATATCCTCGAGATTTTGCTGCAAGATCTTAATCTTTTTCTCGAGAATATCCCTGTCGTTCTCAATTTTTAGATAATCGAATGAATTCTTCTCGAAAGAAGCGCTCTTTGAATTCGCTTCTTCGAGTTTCTCAGAGAGCGATGAAATAGTTTCTTTAATATTTTCCACCTCCTTCCAGTGGTTCAAACAGATATCAAACAGCTGGAAATTCGTTCTATCAAAATCACGCAAGATGTCAAACAAGTATATTTGCGTTTCTAAGAACGCATTTGCGTCATATTCGTTGTAACCAAATAGGAAACTATATACCAAAGTCTTTCTTTCAAGTTCGAGTCTAGAAGAATACTTTTGTAGCTCCTTGTAAAGTTTCTTTTGTTTGACGACGATAGATTCTGATACATGCATAGATGACATTTTTAATTCTCTTTGGTATGTTTGCTCGACAGGAAATGTAAAATTTCTACTCCTCTTCTTTGAATCATTCTTGTCGCCTCATCTTTAAGTTCCAATGTAAGAAACTGCTATAAGATACACATAAAAGACAATAAATACAGTTAGGGTGATATTCACGAATATGATCAACCATAAATAAGTTCGTAAATCGATGTCCAAGAAGACGATATCACCATATTGGAGTATAAATCGATCGTTCGGAACCTTTGCAGACGTGTCTGTAAGATCGAGATCTAAAGAGACGATTCTTTTCTGTAGAGCACGAATGAGATCTGTTTTCATTCGCAGTTTCTTCGAGTTCTCCTGGATGATTTTGTTGTTTGTTTCGATGTTTTTGTCCTTTGCTTCAATCTTTGAAGCGATCTGAGCCAGAGTCTGTTTTCGAACTTTGCATTTCTTCGCATAGTCTTCTTTATTCGTTTCCATGACGTTCTTCAGAGAGTTCTCTGCAGAAGTCGAGTAGAGAGTATGAATCTTCTTTGCGACACTCTGACATGTGCGACAAGATACGTTCTTCCGAGTTAGCGATTCTTCACAAGGTCCACATACTATTTCCGGCTGTTTTATCGTCTTGGACGCCTGATTCACGAGATCTTTGTATGTGAAAATTGTCGGTGGGTCGTCGCACGGATTCATTTTCACGGACTATAACAAACCCTTTCTTCTTAGATATTTACGAGATATTTTTCAGGTTCCTTTCTATCTCCAACAATTTTCTCTTTCCTGTCTGCTTTACGAGGCCACGAAGAAGTTATTTTTTTTCCATTCCGCATTCTTCATTCTTCATGCTCTCAGCTCTTCTTGAAATTTTTTTGCATTGAAACATTCAAGTGTCTTTAGAAAAAAAGAAAAGCGGAAAAGAAGGTTTCATCATGCCGAATCTTTTTCAAGGGGCGCCGATAATTCAGCAGACTTTCAACCAATTGAAAAATCTTGCGCCGAAAGATTTGCTTCAGAAAGTACCTGCTTCAGATGACTACTCCTCGGTGCGAGACAGTTTGGCGAAACTCGCGACAAACATCTCTGCCTTCAGCGATCAGATGAAAAACGGGTTCTTCGACCCTGTGAAGAACGTACCAAGTGCCGATCAGGCCTACTTCGATTACTACAACGAGCTCACCCAAAAAGTTGGAAACTTGAGGAATTTGCAGCAAAATCTGTATGATCTGGATATCACCAAGAAGTTCCTCGAGAAAAAGTACAACCAAGGAGATAAAGATGGATCGAAGTTCGCCTCATGGTACGCAGCGGAGATTCAGAATCAGTTCGATACAAACAAACTCAAAGTGGAGGAATATTTCATCGCGGCATCCAAACTTTTGAAACAAGAACTTGACGTCAAGACACAGGTCGAAGGATATCAAGACAGTATGATAAGATCGATTCAAGAATGGATCGCGTTTGCAGACGAGAAAATCAACGACGGAACGAATGTAGTATCGCAAGTGGATTCTATCTATGCGACGACACGACGATCGAATACCCTTGACTATGGCGACGTCTTGCAAATGATTGAATGGAAATCATACTTTCATATATTCTTCTTTGTCGCACTCTTTCTTCTTGTGATTTTGATTGCTATACACAAATTCGTCTTTGCTACCAGCATTTCTTGATCAGAGTATATCATCGTGAGATCGAGAGAGATGTCCAGCGGACGAAGAACGAGAGACACAAAAAATGGAGACGAACGACGTGCAACGAGGAAGAAAGAAGTAAATTCGGAGGAAGAGGAGATTATAAATCAGATGAAAAAAATAGAACAGAAAGACAAATAAAAAATCTCATACTAAGTAAGTAAAACACAGTCGAAAGCCATGTCTACGATTTCAAAACTTTCCAATGAAGATTTGCAGAAATATCGGTCGCAAGCCGTCGATGCAATTACAAAATACAAAGCATTGCGAGACGATGTTGTGAAAACGAGTAATTTGCGATCCAATCCCAATTACTACACTGAGCTGAACAGCAAGTTGGTCGGTGATTACACAAACGCGAAGAAGCAGAAAATGCAAGATTTGATGAAGAGAAAAACCTCCGACATGCAAATGTATGAGCAGGCAGTGACACTGGACGATTTGACGAAATATACAAAAGATCTGGAATGGAAGATTCTGCAGAAAACCTCCGGCGTTCGCGGAGATTTGAACACGCAAGTACTGACCTACAAACGCCAGGTCATGCACGAACAGATTGTTTACAAGAATCTCATTGAGAAAATCAGCTACTTGAAGTACATTGCAACGATTCTGTCCTTTGGTGTTCTTGTCCTCGTTGCAGGTGCAATGGAATTCATGTCTGTATCCATCACCATCAGCGTTTATGCCACCGTCCTCGGATTAGGATTCCTGGTTATTTTGTATACCATGTATTTACATGTCAACGACGACCCGTTGACAGTCAGCGAGAAGAAATTTCCCCATGTGGAAATATCAGATGATACGACGGTATACAAGGAAGTGTGTAACAAAAGCACCATAGAAAGCTTCGTTCCTTCTGGTCTGGTTCAATCTGCTGCAGAGTACTAGAGGATCCAATTGCAACATGAGTTTTCTTTTTACATCTTTGCTCTTTATGTTTTTCATCCAAAAGATGTGCGCAAAGTTCTGATTCTAAGCTTTCAAAGTATTTACCTTCATTCTTCGATTCTTTCTTTCTTCTTTTTGATTCTTAAATCGTCTTTCCATTTCCATAGTAACATCCTGTAATCGTTGTAGTCCAGGGGTCTTCGCTCGCGCAGAGTTCGTGAAAGCGTTCTGCTGAGGGGGCTGTGAAGCACCTAGAAACATTGGCTGAATTCGCCTCTTGATACTATTCAATGTGTTCGATTTGAGAGGTCTGTTCAAAGGTTCTAGCGAAGGGACTTGTCTGCTGCTGCTACTGCTACTTGCACGAGGAGAAGAAGGTTCTTGTTGGAAACTCAATTCTGGATATTCATCTTCTTTCTGGTTTCCATAATGACGCAGGAGATTATCGGTAGTATTCTGCAATCTCTGCAGTCCAGGGGTTTTCGCACGTCCTTGAGATGGTGTCTTGAAAGTATTCTGCTCCTGGGATGGGTGTAAATCACCTAAGAATTCCGGTTGGATTCTCTTCTTATCACTCTTCCTGGAAGCAACTGGACTCGAAGTTCTAGTCGGTGTGGATGGAGGAAGAGCAGCAGCTCTAGCAGGAGCAATAAGGGTAGGAGCCTTCATCTTATTAAACATTTTGGTGCTCTTCTTGGTCGCCTTTCTGCTTCTTCTCTGAATCTTTCTCTGTCGCTTCTTGGAGTTAATTTTCTTCACGCGAGCAACAATTCTATCGACTGTCGACTGAATTTCTCTCTGCTTCGTATCCCTCTTTGACTTCTTCCCCGGTTTCACACACCTTCCCGACAAATTATTTCTGATGAAACCAGAAAGACAGGGTTTCAGACAACGTTTGGTACGCCTAGATCTCTCTGCACACCTCAATCGGCATCTACCTGTTTCGCGATTCAATTCTTGATTAGACGCACATGTTCTTCTTTGAATAGACGGCATTTACCACGGAAGAAGACTTTTTGTACGAGGAAGCTTAATCTAATGAAAATATTTTTAATACGCGAGTTGAATAATGAAGAACATTTGCCACATTGATTAGTAGTCAACCCTTTACCAGGAGGAAAAACAAATAAACAATCGTCCACCAAGGGGAGTCTTCTTTAAAATTTTTAGAGGTAAAGAGATAACCGATTTCGTAGAGATTTCAAAGACGACGACGCCATCCAGTGGTCCATTTTATACGTTTTCCTCTCCTGGCGAAAGGTTAGAAACCAATAGTAGATTCAGATAGGACGGTGTCGTTATTTTATAACTTTTTCTAATCTTAATGGTATCTTTCGCTACTACCTTATTATCCCCCCACTCCTTTTATATCCAATGTCGAATTTTTCCACTTATGATGAAGAAGCTAGAATCATGATTCCGCATATCAGAAGAGATGCAGAAGCTTTCAAAACCGCTTCTCAAAATTTAAAGAGCAATCGATCGTTTATTGAAGCTTATCCACTAGCTTTCAAGTACAGCTCAGATGCACTAAAAGGTGACAAAGAACTTGTACTTGCTGCCATTAAAGAGCGGCCTGAGAATTTCCAGTTTGCACAAGCGTCTCTTCGTCATAGTAAGACGTTTCTACGAGAAGCTCTTCATGTAAACCCGTTCATATTTCGGTTCCTCGACGGAAGATCCCAAGAAGATGAAGAACTGGCGTCACTCGCTATGAAGCTGCATCTTCCTCCAAAATTCATTCCATCAATTTTTCGGAGCGATCTTTCTTTTATGAGATCTTTTTTATCCACATTGCACTCGAAAGATCCAAAAGATCATGTCCTGCAAATGGTAGAATCCACAGAGGAAACTCTGCGACAAAATAAAGAGTTTATGCTAGAATGCGTCCAGAAGAACGGCTTCTCCTTGAAATTCGCTTCAAAAGATCTGCAAAACGACGAAACCATCGTCTTCGCCGCCATTAAAAACGAACCAAAATCTCTTCTTTTTGCCTCTTTGCGGTTCAGAGAGAATGAAGCACTTGTACGCAAATGCATCGAACACTCTCCTGATGCATTGAAATACGTTTCACCGAGATTCCTAAAGAACAGAAAAATAGTCGTGATTTCTCTGCAACGAAACGGATGTCTACTCAAGTATATTCCGGAACCCTTGCGATCGGACGCTCGTGTCATTGATGCAGCCGTTACGCAAAGTAGAGAGGCATGGTCCTTTGTTCCTGAAAGAAAGCTAGACGATGAAGACTTTGTAATCTCCGTCGCAGAGAAATTTGAAGAAATCTTTGAACGCATGAGCAAAAGGCTGAAAGGAAATGAACTCTTCGTTTTGAAGAATATTGGAAGATATCCCAACATTCTTCGAAACATCCCAGTGGAACTTAGACGAAACGAAAGTTTTCTTGAAGAAGTGTATCGAATCTATCCTCTCATTCTAAAGACCCATGCAAACGTTTTCGTCGAATCGCGGAACTTCGTGTTGATGATCCTTCCTCCCTCCCTAGCTACTTTGCAGAAAAATTTCGAAAAACTCTTTCGTTCGGAGTTCCCCAAGGATGACATCTACTTCTCGTACAATTTACAGCGCCAGAGTAGTGAATGCGTTGTCCAATATGGTAAAAACGAAAATCTCCCCGTGCGCCAATGTCTCGCGTGCACTCTCTATCTAAAGGAGAAGAAGATGGCTATCGATTATTTAAAAGTCACAGAGGACAAAAATACAAAATGCAACTGCGAGTACTCGGGCACAGATCTCTTGATCAAATTGTATAGGATCGCGAAAACGGTAAAGCTCAAAGAGATAACTCTTATGGATGCATCGAAGAAATATTTCAGAAATACAGACTGCAGCGTGGATTTCCAGACATGGAATGTTTTGACCACTTCAGGTTCACTATCGTGGTATGAATCCTTCGGGTACCGATCTTCCTCGAAAAAGAAAGAAAAGGTTATAAAGAGTTTGCAAGTCTCAGTGTTTACTCTAATGCAGAAGTTAGACAAAGAGAAAGCGGAGCATGTGAAAGAGTACGCCAAGAAAATCGGAATTCAGATAACTGCAGAAACTACTTTGCAACAACTAGGATTTCTCGTGAAACAAAAAATGAACGAGGGTAAAATAAACTGCTTGGAAGAATCAGGAGAGAAGTTTCTAAAAGTATTTTTAAGCTTCATTCCTAGGCCCTATGGCATGTATGAAGTATTTTCATTGAAGACGAATGACGTAAATACGATTCAATTTTATAAAGATTTAGAAAAGAAGTTCTCAAAAACAATCGTTTCTGTTTCCAAGCACGAGCCGAAAAACGTAGAATCGAAGTCAACGAGGAAGAAGCAACACGAAAAATCAGTAAAAAACTAGTCAGTAACTTCAATACATCAAATTCTTCTACTTGAACGTCTCATGCGTTCTTGTAGAAAGTATCTCGTCCGCAGCGGAAACAGAACTTTGCAAAATGCGGTAAGCCGCTTCCACAATTAACGCAGAAAAAATCTTTTGTATTTGCTTTCCTCTGCGCTTTCGAAATGATCTTCGAACTCGACTTAGTTCGCTTGGCGAACAAGGGCTTCGGTGATCTCCCGCATCCGTCTTCATCGATGAACCTTTT
>Ga0066180_10000008_pt1 | contig 28965 bp, 31 predicted proteins | sample LauGreSBDMM110SN_4_FD_59338 | JGI IMG/M metagenome (GOLD analysis project Ga0066180, IMG submission 59338) | Freshwater lake microbial communities from Lake Michigan, USA - Su13.BD.MM110.SN (version 2) (version 3) | ecosystem: Environmental > Aquatic > Freshwater > Lake | place: Lake Michigan... | reverse complement strand
AAATCTTTTGAAAATGTCAAAAAAAATCTTTTTGTATATGGAGAAAATAGTGTCGGTAAAACTTTTTTAATTAAAAATATCATAAAGGAATTAAGTTATGACATGTTATATTACAATAATATAAATAATCGCAACAAAACGGATATTACAACAGGATTCAGTGGCAATCAAAATGTTGTTCAGTTGTTTCATCGGATTCAGAAAAAAATTATTATAGTTATTGATGATGTAGAACACATGAATACCGGTGATAAAAATGGAATTTCTTCTTTGACAAAAGTAGTGCGTTTAAAAAAAACAAAAAAACAACAAACGGAAGAGTCTTCTGCGAATCAAATCATTTGTATTGGTACTTCTTTACAGGATAAAAAAATGAAGGAATTGGCAAATACTTGTATTCAATTTAAAATAAACTGTCCTACAAAAACACAAATGCTCAAGATAATAAAATTACTAATGCCAGATAAAAAAGAATATCATGAGAACATTTTAAACTACACGGGATTGAATATTCGAAAATTAGAGAGTTTGTACAATATATACATTAAAAATAAGACGATAATAAATTTTGAATTTTTGAATATCACTAGAAATAATTATTCTACGAATGAAAATAAACTTTTTACGAAAAATATTATAAATATGAGTAGTGGAAATTATTCTTTGAATGATTTGGATAAAAATGTAATAGGTTTAATATGGCACGAAAACATTATCGATGTACTTTCAAAAATTCCTCCAAATAAACGAATCGAATTATATATTTATTTTTTGCAGAATATTTGTTTTGCGGATTATATAGACAAGTTCATTTTTCAGAAACAAATATGGCAATTGAACGATTTAACATTCTTAATAAAAGTAGTAAAAAATATGAATTATTATCAGTCATTTATTCACGAGAATCCATCCTTTAAGTGTCATTTAAATGAAGCAAGATTTACAAAGGTATTAACGAAATATTCAACCGAATATAATAATTATGTCTTTTTAAGGGATTTGTGTCAAAATATGCTGATTGATAAAAACGATTTGCTTTATTATTTTCTAGAAAATAAATCAAAGGATTTATCAAAATTAGAACAATATGAAGTCACAACTTTAAATATAAATAGAATGTTTAAATTTTTAGATAAATTATTAACGGGGGAGGACATTCAATGATTTAGGAAGAATTACTTCAAAGTTTGTTAAATCATTTGGTTCAACTTGATAACAGTTCCAGGAATATGATATTTAAATTCGGAAAATAATTTATGATTAAGTTTAACGTCTGATTTTTCGAGTACATAAATTTATATTAATTTCTCATTCTAAAGTATGTCGGGTTGGTTAGATTTGGTTAAAAAAACATTTAAAGAAGGAAGGGCCAAAAATAAAGATTATCAGTATAAACAAGCCATGATAGATGCAGCAAAATTAAAAAAAGGACAGTCTGTAGGTGCCCCAAAATCAAAAAGTAGGCGAAACAGGGGGTCGCGTAAAAGATAAGTTTTTGAATGTATATTATATGTATAAAATAACACGTTATACATATAATAAGGCAAAAAAGATTGGAGTTAAGGTAAAACCTTCCACACGAAAAAACAAAAAGATTGATGTCTATAAAAATAACAAAGTAATTGGTTCAGTAGGTGCCTATGGGATGAACGACTTTCCTACATATATTCAGAAATGTGGATTATCGTACGCCAAAAAACGCAGAGAATTATATAGAAATCGTCACAAAAAAGACCGCGGTAAAAAATGGACAAATGGATGGTTGGCCGACCAGCTTTTATGGTGATGTCATTAAATGGATACGATGCTTCGTCGTTTTCTTGTGCCAACGCTGCTTTGTTTTGGGTGACAAATCTACGTAAAAATGGCGTTCATATTGTTCTGGTGAATCGTAAAAAAGAATAAGTGGTGTTTGACCTGTTTCGCCCGTAGCAATGATTACGCTAAAGAGTGAATCTTCGTCTTTTGACCCAAATTTTACCTTGTAAGGAAGATTCGTTATTGCATTCATCGCGTGTGTATTGCTAAAGTTTGTTTCAAAAACAGTAATAAAAAACTTGACACCATCAATTTTTCGCCTGAGAACATGTTTTCGAGGATTAATATCCTTTACAACATTTTCAATCTCTCGTTCTTCATTTTCTGGAATCGGTAAAAATCTGTCGTCCTTCTTTGAGTAATCCATTGAACACGTTCTTATATATACATATGCATATTCTTTATATTGTTTTTACAAGTTACGATAAAAGGTTATCAAATGAGGGTCTTCAACAAAATCTTCCAGGCAAAAAGTTGTCTCCTCCACATTTTTATCCAGTAATTGATTTTTATCGACTGTGTTTGAAGTATGTGCGATAACCAAAATTGTTTTTTTAGGGTCCAATTGTTGCAAGGGAATGGTCCATTTTTTTAGAAAAAACTTTTCCTCGCCTTTTTTATCATTATTATAAGCTGTTTGATTTAATAATTTACGTTTAAAACCAAAAGTTGCAGCTGTTGCGTGATTTGGTCCGTATGGTCCAAATTTATATATTTTTTTCAAATTAGAAAAATATATATACATGATACTCGAGCCACAGATTAAAGAAGAGTGTAACGATTCTATTACATGCTCAATCCGCTGTGGTGGATAATAATCATCGTCATCAATATAAATTAATATATCTCCTTTTGTATATTTATGTATTAAATTTCTTTTTGCACCAATAGTCATTTTTTCAACTGCGTAATAGCGAACAAAAGGTATATCCTGAACCAAATCTTGGATTTTATCATCTCCATCATCGACAATAATCCATTCTATGGGTCCTTTATAGGTTTGATTCATGACACATTTAATCATTGTTTCTATAAATGGACGTCTATTATGTGTAGGAGTACATAATGAAATCATGACTTTATTATGTAATCTTTTTATTTTATTTCATAAAATGAATTATTTTGCTATTTGGAAAGTGCTGCTAATTTTAGAGCCTGGTTTTCCAAAGTCCGTTTATTTTCAGCCTCTTGTCTTGCGGCCAACTCTTTTGCAGCCTGCTCTTTTTGTCGTTCCTCGTATAATTCTCTAGATTTTGCTAATCGTTGAAGGTCTGGTTGTGGGTCAAAAAATGGTTTTTCTGGTACGTTCGAAGCTTGGTCAGTATCCTTTGCCAAAGGTGAATCTGTTTCCAAAGGTGCAGCAGACGGGACTTCCGGAAATTCTGACAACTCATTTGAATCCAAAGGCACATCCGTGACAGACGCCTTTTTAGGTGTCAATCTCGCCAAAATACTTTTTATCATTTTTTTAATAGATGTGTAAAATATCAAAATTCCAAAAAACATGCAGGTAAATGTTACTGCGCCAATAGTAGGATTTATTGCACTAGCTAATATAACAAACGCGAATAACATGAAAAAGATAATCCATTCATTTGTACAACAAAAGATTGGGAATAATTCAAAAAGTATATATGAAAAATCCAGCTTCTTTGTTTCGTCATTATATGTATAATTGCCATACGAACGACACATTACACATGTAAAAAACATAAACATCATTGCAGTTGGTAAAAATTGGCTAACGATAATAAAAAAGTTAAACCATAACCAAGCGAAAAGGCATCCAAATAAAGTACATATTGCAAATATTTTGGCTACCAAATTCGGCCAAAAATAATCAAAAAATGGATAGTTCAAAAAACGTAAATGCATACGTTTATCAATCTCATAATAATTTACTAAATTAATACTCCAAAACAAACTAGAAAATGATAAAATAAATACAGGGATGTAAATTAACGTGGAAGTGGAATGAACGATACTCGTTAAAATTGTAAATACGGAAGGAATTGTATTTTTGTCAATCGTCGTTGATACCATACTAATAGTATTACTCAAAGCTAGTAATAATACAATAATAATGGCAACAGTCGCAGTCATTCCATTCGCAAAAATATTATTGGTAGTAGTAAAAATAGTCGTAAATGTCGTCCAAAACCAATTTATGGGAAATGTATTACTCAATATATTTGGATTGACTTCTCCTTCACCAGCACTTATATCCATATCCGCATCTAACGAATATACCGTTCCAGGGATACCTGTATTAAAATCATGTCTGTATAACCAGTTATTATAATAAGGTTCGTATGAAAATTTTATAGGAAGAAACACCTTGGATTTTTCATTATTTTCATCTTTATGATTATAAGTAAAATAATCACAATCATATTCTTTGTCTATTAATCTCTCTTTGTCTCCTGAAAAAAATTTATCATAAGCTTCATTGCTGCTTTTTCGATAGGATAAATTATCAGGAAATCCACTAATAGTACCAACGACACTTTTACCCATTCTGGTCATTATAATATATTTGAACATGATAGACCCACTAATCATAAAAATGGCAACAAATAAAATATAAAATACAATCAACAGACCAACATCTTTTAATAATTTTGTATTCGAATTAGGGTCCTCTTCGTCTTTAGTTGGTTCAGTTGGTTCAGTGGGGTCAGTTTCTACAGTATCCGATTCAAACCCTTCCTTGACTGTTTCTTTTACTGTTTCATAGTCAAAAAACTGATGTATCATACATTATATGTATAAAAAATATACACTCTTAATTCGCATACGCCATTCCACAATTACCACTCATAAATGTGAGGACATTTATCCTTTCTTCCATTAGAGTCAAGTTATAATTATATTCATAAATTCTCCACGATGGTTTATTTATTCCAATTAATTCTCCGGTAGAAGGGTCGCAAATGGTTAGTAGCTGTGCTAATGGGTCAAGAGGAGGTATAATCGTAGTAAATTCGAGTTCAATCTTACTGAATGCGCTCATATTTACAGCTCCCGACATTTGAGATGTGTATGGATTGGTATTTAAACAAAAATTGTAACAAAATAATCCAGATGGCGCATTACCTTTAGAAGCGTTATATTTTTCTATATAATCATACACTCCTGAAGGAAGTGTATTTTCTCGATATGACCCATCAAATAAAATAGCTAAATTTACCATGATGTCTTTTATGTTTTGCGCTCTATAAACGTTTGTAATCATAAACCCCGTTTGTTTTCCATTTTGTTCTACCCCTGGTCCAATATAATAAGGGATATCTATGGGAGGGTCTGAAACATTTTGTCTATATACAAGAACGTTTCCTTCATCGGGTGCATTAATCACATCATATGGGAGATAAGTATAAGGCCAGTTTGTATAATTACTCCATTCATTTCTCAAATTTACATCACTCCGTTGAAAATAAAACATCCAGCTGGTCACTAAACCCAAAGAATATAACTCGACACGATTTGGTCCGGTAACATTGTAAAAAGGAGTCTCTACCACTTGTTTCACAATATATGTTTGTTCCTTTGTCGCAAAGGTTCTTTGTTCCTGTTCTGATAAAAAACAATAAGTGGATATTAAATTAACATCTGCATTCCAGAGTGCTCTTCTATCTTTGTAAGATTCTATCCCCAAAATAGCATCAGGAGGTGGCTGTAAAAAACGATGCATCTGCGAATAAAACAAATTAAAATTGGGAGAGACATATGGGAAGTTATTGTAAGCATCATAAACATCTCTAATTTGAAATAATTTGCAAATGGGTTGAAATGTTATTGTAATTGTTAAAATATTGTATTGAAGCGAAGCGAGCGGAAAGGCACTTTGTGGGGTTAAACAAAACCATGCATTCAGAGGGACATATAATGTTTTGCCAACAATGGAAGGATAAGTACCAACCGGGTCATTTGTAAAGTATGAATTCGGATAGGAATTGACGCGAGCACCTGCATTCGCTGGGTCCGTCAATTCAGGAATATTACCAATCATTTCACTAAAAAGCTTATACTTTGTAGAGGAAAAGTCGCGCTGTGCCATCGACAAAAGATAATTTCCTGTATATTCTTGCAATAACTGACCCCCACAAGTAATACTTACTTTTGAAATCATTTTAGCACCTATATTTTCAATCCACCGAAACTCATAAGGAGCCCATCTTTGTGTGTTTGCAAGAGTATCATTCGTAACTGTCGAAATAGATTCGCGTGGAGGCATAATGGGACTCCAAATATTTGGCAACGTCACCGACAAATAAGTATCCATTAAAAGGTCAGCATATCGTGGGACATTAAATGTAAATACTGATTCTTCTTGTAATTTTAATGTAGTAGAACCTTCGTAATCTATTCTAAATTTTTGCAAACCAAAATTAGTGTATTTGCTATAAGTTGTTTTAAAAAATGTTTTTGTTGGATTTCCATTTAATATAATATTGTTATTTCCTTCAGAAACTAAATTTAAAAGACCTCCGGGCATATTATTGTAATTAATATAATATTTAAATATTAATTAAAAATATGGAAGAAAAATACACGACAAAAATAAATAATTTAGTTTTGAACACGATAAACTCTGTTTCTAAGAATTTTAATAAACAAGGAATAATGGCACTCACCATATTTTTCATTTTTTTAAGTGTTCTCGCATTTGTTTCTGTCAGTTTATATATAAATTGGACATTGTATAAAAAAGACGAGTATGGGTGTAGTAAAATATCATCATTGGTGCCAACAACCCTTTCTTCTATCAATATGAGTGATACTTATAGTTATCCTGTGAATTTTTATTATATTAAAACCGCGTACAACTGTTGTAGCGAAGGAAGTTATGTCAATGATTACGTAAATTTATGTGTTCTTGAGAAAATCATTACACAAGGTGTAAGGTGTTTTGATTTTGAAATTTTTAATATAGATGATATTCCTGTTATTTCTACATCTACAAATAATAATTACCGGATAAAAGAAACTTTTAATTATGTCGTATTCTCAGATGCTTTCGAGAAAATAATAAATCAAGCATTTAATAGTTTATATTGTTCCAATTATTCAGACCCTGTATTTATCAGTCTTCGCATGAATACGAACAATATAAATGTATATAATAATATTGCCAAAATTTTTCAAGAATATATAAATCAATATCTCCTCGAAGATAAATATAACTATGGAAATATTGAAAACTTTTGTGCGACAGTCCCTTTAAATGTATTGATGAAAAAAATAGTTATTATGGTAAATTCGCCAAATACACTCCTGCAGAATTCAGATTTGGACGAGTTTGTGAATATCAACACGGGACCAACTACACCAAATTTTAAATATGTACCTTTTTCCACGATTAAATCAAATTTTAAGGACGAAACCATTTTATACACGAAAGAAAGGGCCATTTTTGTTTCCCCTGACATTGAAAATGGAAAACCATTAAATCCGGAATCATCCGTATGTTTCAAATTAGGTGTTCAATTTATAGGAATGTCTTATCAATATAATGATGGCAACTTACAATCATATCAATCATTTTTTGATAAATATGCATATGCGTTTATTATGAAAAATGAAATATTATTACCTAAAAAATATGACTTGAAAATTACTGTACCAGGCGAAGAATCAGACCCAAATAAATGTAATGAAATAAAAATAGGCGATACAGTTGTAAGTAGTTTTGGTACCGGTTGTAAATAATATTAATATATTGTATGAAACAAATTGAATTGTTAAAAGCGGCAGTGGAAGAAGCAGAGAAAAAAAATAAGATAAAATTATTACATACAGATGGAGTGAAAAAAATGTTTGAAATTGTAAAATATTTTATCAAAAAGAATAGATGTATTTGTTATGGTGGAACTGCTATAAATAATATTTTACCCAAAAAAGACCAATTCTACGAATCTTATGAAATTCCAGATTATGATTTCTTTTCAAAGACACCCATGGAAGATGCGATACAACTGTGTGATATCTATTATAAAAATGGGTTTAAAAATGTGGAATCAAAATCTGGTGTTCATGTCGGGACATATAAAGTATTTGTTGATTTTATCCCTGTTGCAGATATAACTTTCATAGAACCATATTTTTTTAATACCATCCTTAAAGAATGTATTGAAAAAAATGGGGTCCTTTACGCACCACCCAACTTTTTAAGAATGGCAATGTATATAGAATTATCAAGACCAGATGGAAATTTGACCAGATGGGAAAAAGTTTTTAAAAGATTAGAATTGTTAAATAAAAATTATCCAATTAAAGCGTCGTGTAATCCAAATTCATCATCGCAAAATCCTGTTATATTCGAAATATTATTAAAAACTTTTATAAAAGAAAATGTTGTTTTTTTTGGCGGTGAAGCACTCTCAATATATTCAGACGTATTTTTGAATAATCAACCATTTTTTGATGTTATAAGTACTCGCGCAAAAAATGTAGCTATAGAATGTATTAGACAACTGAAAAAATCTAATATATACGCAAGGATGATAACACATGAAAAAATAGAAGGATATATTGGCAAAAGCTATGAAATAAGTATAGATGGCGTTCATAATGCGTTTATTTATGAACCTGACGCCTGTTATAATTATAATACCATAATGAAAAATGGTAATAAAATTAACATTGCTACGACAGATACGATGTTAAGTTTTTATTTCATGTTTTTATATTTGAATCAAGACCAGTATGACCCTAAACGTATTATTTGTATGTGTCAGCATTTAATTAAAATTCAAGCCCGTGGAAAAGATAAACGTTTCTCATTAAAATGCATTGGTACGCAAAAGACACAACGAGACATCCTTATAGAAAAGGATGCGCTTTTTAAAAAGTACAAGAATGACAAAGGTAATAAAAATTTTGTCGAGGTATTTTTTAAATATGACCCAAGCGAAAAACCACAAACACACAAACATCCAAAACCATATCCAAAACCATACAAATCAACTCGCAATAAATTCAAACCATACAAACCAACTCGCAATAAATTCAAACCAAAACCACATAAAACCCGTAAAAATTTTTTGAGTATTTTTAAATATTAAAAATTGACTGCAATTATAATTTTGCTAATAACATAATAAAATAATCCGAACATTATACTAAACCCAAAATATCCTTGGATGTTAGAATTGCCATCACTTGAAAACATGAATGGGAAAATTTTAAACATAAATGTTCTAAAAACTGGCAATTGGAATAAAAAATAGATAATAGAAAGAAGTATTGGTAGTTGCATTTCATCGTAAATTTTATCTAGACTTTCATCTCTTTTAAAAGTCTCCTTTTCTTTTATATATTTTTCACCTGGTGGAAGATAGTTTGGTCTGCTTTCACTATCTATTTCATTTTGTAAGGGAATATCTCTTGGAAGAAGCTGTGTATCTCCTTTGATGGACGCTTCGTTGATATCATTTAATAATTGATTCACGATAGATGGTGTTAGTTGTGATTGCTGCGAAGTTGTATTTTGGACATTTGCAAGTTCTTCTAAGGAAGTGCTCATATACAATGATAAAAATTAGTTTTTATCTTAATTACGCAAATTCAACAATTTGTTTTTTTTTGTCAAAGGTTGTCGGAATTGCCTCGAAAATATAACATTTATCATTGTATTCAAAAATATTCCCTATAATATCGTTTGGTGGAGGAGCTTTATAAATAACACATTCACCATTTTTACACAATTTTCTAAATAAACACGAAAGTCCTATTCCTAGAATAACGGAAGAAATGTATCCCCCCGTTGTTGTGTGAATAAATTTAGAAAGGTTCATATATTATAAATGTTTTTTATTGTATTGGTATCTGTTTTATAGTCGTGGTATCAGCTGGGCATTCAACTTCTTTCGATTTGAAACGAAAGTATTGACCAGATTTATCTTTGAACAATACGTTCGAAGAATTTGTCAAAGTTGGATAGACATACACTATTTTATTTTCTTGACCAACCACATATAAAAAAAATAATCCTATAAGAAACGAAACAAAAAATATTTTAAACGAAATTTTTCCAAACATATATTCTACAAATATTAACACTCAAGCCTCAGTTCCATCCATATATTTCCTAGCATATTTTGACCAATCACCTCTATTTTACCATCTACTACGACTGCCTTACCCTCCCACATTTGGTTTTTAACTTTTTCTTCGCTAGCACGCATTGCAGGATGAACTAAAATTTTATTGCTTTCACATAAAACAGCTTTCACTTCTTCGTAATTATCATATTTATATTTACAAATTTCTCTTTGTACGTCGATACTTGTTTCTTTCCACATTTCTAATTCTTCTGATGTTAGTATAAACCCCTTTCCTTGTTTTTTAACAGCCTCTCCTTTTTCCTTACAATTACCCTTCAAAAATTTTTGAGAATATTTCAACAAATCATCCTTTCGTTTTCCTTCGCTTAACATCCCTATTCTATAAAATTTTTCACCATGAAAACAACATTCACCGCTACTATATTCACGATTATCTATAGTAATATCACATCCCCAAAAATTAGTGAGACAACGCCCCTCTTCCTTTTTAAAGAAAAAATTCATTACATATTTTTTTAAAATAACTTTATCGGATATTTTAGGACCATTTTCAATCTCACGATTTACTTCATCCAAAACTGTGTCCAAAACAGTGGATTCATCAGGAACGATTTTTATTTTTATTCCTTGAGACTCTAAATCTACGTCAGGTTTCAAAACAGGTTCCATCTCTTCTTCCATCTCTTCTTCCATCTCTTCTCCCAACTCATGTTCCAACTCACCGAGAACAGTTGGTCTTAAAACAGTGTCGCTTTGGACATATTTATTTAAATCTGCATTTTTCACGAGCTCTCCATCTATGATTTCTATGGAATCAATTGGCAACTCTCTTTGTATTAGTTTGTATTGCCCCTTTTCTTCTTCTACATTATTTTGTATATAGGACGACTTCATAATTTCAGCGTTTTTAACCATTATGTCTTTATGGATATTAATGGCTCTTTCAAGAAACTGAATCGAACCAGTCGTTCTATATTCTGCAACAGATGATTTGCACAAAGCAATCAATTCATCTCGTTCTCTTTTATACTCTTTTATTTTCATTTCATCTGGTTTCAAATCGACTAATAATTGAAATAACTGTTCTGATTTTACGATAGCTTCATTTAATTCTGTTTTTAATTGTTGAAACGTTTGAACAGTTTCTTGTTCTGTTAAAAACCCAAAAATAAGGTCGTTTTTAATTTCAATAATTTTATTTTGTAATGCATCTATTTTTTTGGTCTGTTCATTCAATTCTTTTGTTAGTAATCTGAATGGAGGTATGATAATTTCTATACTACATGGATGTTTGTTTTCACAGGTTGCTATTAATTTACGATTTTCCTCTGCTTCAATGGAGAATACCGAACTACCCTTTCTGTGACAAATCACACACTTTGGATTGTCTTTATTATCATCATCTTCTTTTAAAGAATAGTAACGATTCAATGTACTCCAGAAAACGCCATTCAAATCTCCCATAATATATTTTATAACGTTAATATTATATTTTAATTACTTTTAAATAATATGGAAAATATAAAAGTAATTAAAAGTGAAATAGTGAATGAATCAGAAGAAAGACATGAAACACATGAAGCACACGAAAACGATAATATAAACCATTTAACACTGCGATACATGATGAATCGTGATTTATACGAAAATTACATTATCTCAAATCACGATGACCGTGTTGCCAATCTAAAAGAAGAACAAAAATTTTACCGAAGTCGTATTTTTCAATTAGCTAAAGTTTTGCTTTTAACAGATAAAGAGCGCGAAAAATATTTTTCAATGAATCCATCCTTTGATATTTCACAAATTTCATTCGATGTATTTACTATATTTGACGAGTTTATCAAGATAGCCATTCAAAACTTTAAAGTAATAGACACTAACGAAATTTTTCAGAAAGAATCTACACTTGAAGAAGATAGGGAGACAACCGTTTCGGAATTTAAAGAACATATCCCATCGAAACAAAAAACACTGGATAAATTCTTGATAAAAACAGCGGAACCAGTCATTTACCCCGAACAAAAAGTAGTTGATATTAATGATGTAAAATTTAAAAAAAAAGGGTTGCGTAAAAAAATAGGGTTAATTTAAATATTTGATAAACTTATGGGTGGAACAAAGAAGATGCGAGGAGGAACAAATTGTAGCCCAACACGTACAAAGAAAAATGGAACTTGCTTCAAAGAGTCTGAATTATTACACATTCGTAATGTATGGAATAATTATTCTTCCGATAAAATTCGCGCAACCAGCACAAGAGAAATTTGGAAACAACTTCATAACAAAATGAAAAATGTGTGTAAAACCGAAAATTGTTGGACAGAACAACCTTTTCTTCAGAGTAGTGAATTAAAATCGTCGTTTGCACCTAAACATCCAAATTCGTGGAATAAAAATCCAAACGAATGGTTATCTAGTGTCGATATATTAAGCGTATTAAAGCAATACGAAAAGGGATATAAATGCTTTAAATTTTTGGGTCCTTTCCCCATTGACTTTGATGGCGAAAAAGGAAAACCATGCGTGGAAAAAGAAATGTGCGAATTTCAACTAAAAGATTATATAAAACGGGGATACAAAAAAATTGGATTTGTTTTTAATACAGACCCGCATTACAAAAGCGGAGAACATTGGATATCTTTGTTCATTAATTTGAGAGCTCTTGAAATATTCTTCTTTGACAGTGCTGGAGACAAAATTCCCAGAGAAATTAAACATTTTGTGGATAGAGTCATTAGTCAAGGAAAACAATTATCTCCGCCTTTGAACATACGATTTGAACAAAATGATAAAACACATCAGCACACATCAACTGAATGTGGAATGTATGCACTATATTTTATTATTAATATGTTGAAAGATACAATTACAAGCAAAGAAATAAAAACAAAACGAATTCCAGATAATCATGTTTTTAGGATGCGAAAAAGATATTTTAACGAGGCTTAAAAAAAGATATTGACCCAAGTGGGTCTCACTTTTACGTTTATTTTACGTTTATTTTACAATTAAAAATTTTGAAAATTATTCTTACCTATTCTGACCTACAAATTGGGCAACATTTTGACCACCCAACTAAACATTTTTCACAAAATGAATGCACACATTTATAATTCAAAATACACATTGTTTTTTCATAGCAAATACCACACTCTTTTACACAATCCCTGGGTTTTGACTCCAAATATTTGATTCTATCTGTTTTTTCTCTTTCTTCTTTTGTCATACTTACATCACGCAATCGTATATTTTCCATCGCTATTTCTCTCATCTCGTACAAAAGATTTTCTTCCTCTGAATTCAAAATCAAAGGGAATCCAAACCGATAATGTGTAGAGTTTATGTAGTCTTGTCTATTTTCATTGCATCTAAAAGTAAAGCCTACACTCCACGCTCTTTCCATTTGCACAATTCTTCTTTTGTGACACTCTTTTAATCTTCGAGCCTCCAATTTCTGTTCTTCTTTTATTCTGCGTGCTTCCATTTTCTGCGCTTCTTTTAATCTTCGAGCTTCCAATTTCTGTTCTTCTTTTAATCTTCGAGCCTCCATTTTTTGACGCGAATTGTATATCCGTTCAAGTTCAATCGCAGCCTTTTTGTTAGCATTGTCCAATACTTTTTCCATGCTCATCCGTTCCATAATTGTAAAGTCCCCAGATGCCGACAATTCTGCTAAAAGTCTTAAGTTTGCCAAAGTTTGCATTACGTGCGTTTTTTGTTTCGGTGCATATTTTTTGCGATAACCCTTTTTTCAATTTTTTAAAGGGTCGGACTAAAAATAATTTAAACAGATTTTGTATTAAAATACAATGTTTCTTACCGATGAAAACAAATATATGTTGGTAGAACTTATCCGTGACCTTCCAGGAGAAATGACTAAAGACCAAATTGAAGAATTGATGAAACAATTTTACACAGATGATTCCAAATCTTTATTAGAAACAAACAAGCTTTTTTTATTATATTACTTGCAAGTAGTAAATGACATGGAAACAACAAAAATAAATCCTCCTAAAATCGAAATAGAAATCCCACCTATTTCTATGGAAGCACTCATGATGGAAATTACCTTTATTAAACAGGAATTAATGGAAATTAAAAAAATGTTATTAGTTTCGACGTTAATCCAACAAAATTCTTCCGTTGCGCAAAACACCGACAGGAATTAAATTACTTTTTTCGTACTCGGAATGGTCATAAACAATTCCAGTCTCTTCATTAACAGCATAAAGAATACCCTTTTCAGTCCATTCTGTTGCCTGCCATTTTTTCGTTTCCACATTCAATCTTCTTGTTTTATCATCGACATCTTTATTGTAAGAAGGCGTTGTTGCAAAACCGGCGGGGTTTGTCCCGAAATTCATGCATTGGATATCGTCACCTTTTGGATGAATGGCGCAATCAATTGCCGATTCCTTAATAACTTGTGTTACTTGACGAATCATATCGGATTTTATTACATTTATTTCATAAAGAGCACCATCACTTGTCAAATAAACACGAGGATTACGTTTGCTTGCATCATTTTTTCTTAACTCGACCGCCGTCTCTTTTTTAATTTGTTCTTCGGTAAAAATCATTATATAAAGGAATACTTCTACCGTTCGTAATTCTTGAGGAAGTTGTTGATGACTACATATTCTTCTTGCACGACCGATGACCTGGTCTGTTCGCGCTGGATGCCAATAGGGTTCCATGATATGAACATAACGAGTGTTTTTAAGGTTAATTCCTTCTGACCCAGAGGCGGTAATCATCAATACCTTTATTATTTCTCCGTACATATTGGTCTCGTAGTCCTTTAATTTTTCAAAAATAAGAGGCGGAAATCCGACGGTATGCCATTCTCCATTAAAGATTTTTCGTAAAATTTCCTTTTCTTCTTTTGATTCTGTTCCCGAATATAGAGCAAAAGAAGGTACTCCAATCGGTGACACAATATCCCATCCAGAACTTTTTTTTTCTATTTTAAACTGTACAAACCCGTTTGCTTTAAGTACTTCACCAAAAATACCGATTCCTTCCATTGTTCGAAACTGACTATAAACTAAATGTAATCCGATATTGTCCTCATTTTTAATATTTTTTAATATATCTAAAAATTTAGGACTGAGAACACGGAGTGACTCTTCCGTAAGAAAAACAGACGCGTTTTCGACCAGATTCGCAAATGCCCTTGCCAAATCTTTTTTATATTGTACGGAACCTTCTATATCTTCATCTCCTTCCCCTTCAATCCCTTCAAATTCACCTTCGCCTTCAACCCCTTCAACCTCCGCAGCAGCATATTCTTCTTGTTTCACTTCGTCTATTCTTACCTTTTTAACCCTTTTGGGTGCAGCCTTTTTGGCTTTTGGGGTTTTTGGCTTTTCTGGTTCTATTTCTTCTAGTTCTTCTATTTCTTCTAGTTCCACTGGACCTTTTTTCTCTTCCCACCGCCATTCTAATCCGTAAGGTTTAATCTTAGGACTAGCCTCATCCTCTTCTTCATCTTCGCCTTTGCCATTTTTGGGCATTCCTCCTTCCATAGCATTTGGTAAAGGTCGACCAATTTCTATAGGCATCACAAAATTGCAAAACAAACGCGAAAATATACGATAAGAAGCCACAGCCTCCTCTTCGGTTTTACGAGCGCGCGTTTTTTTAGCGTTTCGTTCTCGTTGTCTTTCATTTATACGAGCTTTTTCATAGACTTCAAACTGGTAATCACTCATGGGAATTTCTTGAACATGCAAATCATCGGGTTCGTAACTGGGCATTAGTTCTTCTTGTGCGCTCTTAAAGTAAGATGTTAAACCGACGATACGTTTTTTAAGAAGGTTTGTATTTTTTAATTGCAAATCATTAATAAACATCTGACTGAATTCTTCCAAATTATCAGGCAAACATTTAAAATAATCTATTTTTTGACGTGAAATTTTTATATCATTTTCTGATAATATATCCTTTATTTTACCCAAAAAATTATTTTTGTTGTTATCAAAATTGACTCCTTGGTATCTTCCGCGCTGAAACATATTTTCAAACCCAAGTGGGTTTTCAGTAACCGTTAATGTTTTTGTATTTGGTGTGTAATCATAATAATCAATATTGTCGTCAGGATTATCTAATGTAAGTATATCATACAATTTCTCTTTTTTTACATCACCCTTGAAATCTAACTTAAACTCCCACGTTTTAATGTAGCCTCGCAAAATATTAAAAAGTATTCCAATTTCATTTGGGTAATTTACGATAGGTGTTCCTGTTAATAATACAATTTTTGCATTAATACACGACATTAAACTTTCGTACATTAATATCGCAAGAGGTTTCACTGCACCCTTTTTCGTAGAAACGGTTTTCAGTTTATTCACAATTCTGCTAATAAAGTTATGTGCTTCATCAATAACAATAACTTTATTATCAAAAAAATTGCGCCCATCGTTATAGTCCAACCATTTTTTCATACTTATACCATTATAACTAATAAATAAGTATTTTAAATGTATCATATCATTAATTTGAATATTTAACGATTTTTTATTTTCAGCCGACAAGGATGAATAATTAGGTGGTCCTGGTTTTACTAACCAGGCCCCTTGATTTTTACGAATAGTTTCCTCTGGGATTGAAAAAGTGCGATGCAAATCCAAAATGGCTGATTCTGTAGTAGCACTTGTTAGCTCCCAATTTTGATTTAATTTATACATGAAGTCGCCACATTCTTTTAATTGTGTAATATAATTGTCGCGCAATGAAGCTGGGGTCATGATAACAACCTGTTTATGATTTTTCATACCTTCAGCAATGCTAATAGATGAACACGTTTTACCTGAACCTAATCCATGAAAAAGTAAAAGGCCTCGATATGGTGTAAAAAGATTTATATAATCTCGTACAATTTTCTGATGAATCATGAGTTCTCTATTCACATTATCTTTTAAATTATCACACGTGATTTCACCGCTATCCTGAATAAGTTTTTTATAAGGCAAAAATAATTTATTTATAAAATTAATAAATTTCTCACGATTATTCATGATATAGGCAGGAGCTCTAATATTTACCATTTCTCTCGTTACTTTAGGAATTGGGTCAAATTGTTGAGCACGTTTAGGAAAAACTTTGGGTGCATCAGAAACGACCCTTATCATTTTTTTAGGCTTTTTTATTTTGTCTATAAATTGTTCTACATCAAATTCTTCAACGGGTTCCACAGCTTCTACCGCTTTCACAGCTTCTATCGCTTCTTCAGCTATTTTTGGTTTGACCATGGCGATTAAAAACCCCCTCTTTTTTTTAATTTCAGGTTTATTTTGTATTTTTTGTAAAATGTTTAGCATATATTAATGGAGAAAAAAGAATTTGGCTAAAAAACACGAATTGTTATGACCATTGGACATTTAAACACCCGTTTTAAAGACTACTAACAAAGTATTATCACAAGAATTACAAGATGATGGTATTTTCAATAATGTAAATAAACAATCTTTATATAGAGTTTCCCATTGGGTAATCTTACTTTCAAATAAATATTCAGCAGATTTACTTATATCCTCTATAATAAAATATCCGTTTGGGTTTAATTTATGTATGCTATTTTCAAAAAACGTAACATTAGCACTAAATGTATGTAATCCGTCTTCAATAATAATATCAAAATTATCTTGTAAATCAGGTTCATTCCACATTTTTTTTACAATTTCTGAGTTTGTTTGGTCACAATAAAATGTTTTTATTTTATCAGTATTAAACAATATATCACTATCAATATCGGCGCCGAAAATATAAGAATTAGGGAAAAACTCACACCAACCAAAATGAGATGCTCCTGGTCTTCCTTCAGCACCCATATTGGATGGGAGATTTACATTATTTGTTCCTAACCCCAATTCAAATACTCTTAATTGCTTCTCGCGTAAATCCTTAAATATACTATAATAAAATGTTGTATAGTTATGCCAACTATGTTCAATATTTATAGACCCTTTATCGCTTTTGTTTCTGCCCATTATTTCACATAATGGAGTACTTTTTTTTTCATCAAATAAATAGTTCATATAATATAATATAATATAATAACTATAACTATAAACGCAAAATATTCGGTATAAGCTCAGGATTGTTAGTTCTTCTATCAACCAAATTATTTGCTTCTCACATGGGCTTTTTAGACCTTTTCAATTTTACCATCCTTTATTAATAATCTGATGACAAGCAATTTGTTCAGCTTTTCGTTTGATTTTATGTTGTCCTTTACCCAAACAAACAAACAATTTTTTGTGTAGTTTCAAATGCTCTTGCATTTCATCATAATTTTTAAATTCGTCGATATCATTTGCATTCTCTGGGTCTTGATGGTGAATCGATTCGCCTATACACAAAAATACACCCATTTCAAACCCAAAATCGTCATAAGAGAGTTCAAGATAATGAGGAGTAACCTTGAATTCCTTTTGCAGCTTTACTTGTAGGATATTTTTGTAGTTATCATCATTCACGAGCAATGAAGTCCAATCGATATGTGTTTCAAAAATATTTTCTATGAAAATTTGCACCATTTGAAACCCAGGTCCTGTATCAAACTTCCATCCAGATTCTATTTGTATTTTATTGCAATCTAGAAATAAGGCTCCTATAAATGCTTCAAACAAACAACCTAATTTTTTTAAATTTGTTCGCATTTTTTTTTCTTCTGCATATTGTGAAATGATAAACCATTTGTGTAACCCCATCTCATAAGCAATGTTGCCAATCGTTTCGTTTTTGACAACAGCAATCTTTTTTTCAGTCATAAACCCCTCATTTTCATTTGGAAATCTTTTGTACAAATAATTTTTTGTTATTAATTCTAATACACCATCGCCAAGAAATTCTAGGCGTTCATTCGATTTAGTACTTAAAGGAACGCAATCATTATTTTGTGCTAGCGTTTGATAATCACAAATAGAGGATATGGTGTAAGATTTATGAATAAAGGCCCGTTTGAATAACGACAGTTTATTAATTGGAGAATTAATTCCGTATTTTTTAAGAATAGATTGAACATCATTCAATGTAATCTCAGTGTTTGTTGGATTAAAGGGATTATATTCTTCCATTAATTAATTATATTAATTTATTTTTAAATTAAAATATTTTTTAATATTATAATGGTTCTTTATAGTGCTGGAAAAATGGCTAGAAATGCTTGCAGTATCATGAATAGACCAACATGCGGAGGAGATAAAAAGGGTGGGTTGGCACCATCCGTGGGGTGGTTTAATGGAATGACTACATATCGCGCAAAGAACGCAACCAATACCCAATTTGGACTTGTCTGCGTGGGAAACTTTTCTAATCCATCGCAAAATGCGGCTCGTCGTGCAAGAATTGGTATGTTAGGACTTTAATGAACGTACCGTAAAACAGTATTGTCGTCATAAAATCCACTTTCTATTAAACTCTGAGTATAATCATCGCCGCCCCAATTAGGGTCTTCGGGATTAGGGCTTTTATCTTTTGTCCATTGGATTTGGTCCATTAAATCCAATGGTGTTTTGTCTCCCACGTCTTGGTCCAACGGGTCGAATGCAGGGAATGAATTTGTATTATACGGTTTATTACTTTGTGTCGCATCTATAAGCAATTCAGTCCCTTTAAACATTTCTAAATAAGTATTTTTGTCTGTATTTTTATGAACAACAGGCATCAATGGTGCTCCTTCTTGTAAATCTGTTGGAGAAGGACGAATTTTATACTCTCTGTCTCCTTGTGGATTATAAGATTGTTGTAGAAATAATATAGGACAATAAACACCACGAGCGCGTTCGCGTTGAATAAACCCAGAATATTCTTCCAGATTGGTAAAAACAATCGGATTTATTCCTTCTTGATAAGGTTTATTTTTGTTAAAGAGATAATAACCACCGTCCTTTTCTACCAACATATTCGGACAATTTTCATTATATGGAAGCTGTATCTCGACTTCATCCGTTTTCGATGTAAGTGGTTCTTTAAAAGCTGGTTTTATATAATAAAGAATTCCTAATATAAATGCGAAACATACAAATGACCAAAAAACAATCTTCATATATAATATGCAGATTATAGAAATTGAACCAGACAAATTAAATGAGATAACTGGTCCTATAAATAATGGAAAAACATGTTTTTTATTATTATATGCAGATTGGTGCGGTCATTGCCAAGAATTTAAACCGGTTTGGAAAAACATTCATTCGGAAATGAAAAATGAATTGGGTGGTTTGAATACCATTATGGCACAAATTGAAGAAAAAGAATTGAATAAAATAAACAACAAACCCAAATTTATGAAAGATATTTTGGGGTTTCCTACGATTCGTATAGTCGATACCAATGGGTTTAATGATTATGAAGGAGAACGTAAAAAAGAACCAATAAAGAAGAGGATGCGACAGAAAAAAAAAGGTGGAAGAAAAACGCGTAGAGGTAGGAGTTTGCGCAAGACAAAGCGTAAGAAATATTCAAGAAAATATATTAAAAATTGAATTAAAATTATTTCATTATTGCATTATAAACAATGTTCAAACTTTTTGATTTTCATGTCTATAATGAAACCCAAGAAGACTCTGAAGAGAGGCGAGATAACCTCACTTTTTGCATGCAGATGTTTGGTATCAATGAGCAACGAGAAACATGCTCTCTTTTTGTAGAGAATTTCAAACCATTCTTTTACGTAAAAGTGGATGATTCGTGGTCACAACGCACAAAAGAAGCGTTTGTCGAAAACATCAAAACGAGTGTAGGAGAGTATTACAAAGAATCGATTTGTGAATATGAGTTTGTAGAACACAAAAAATTGTATGGGTTTGATGGTGGTCGTTCGCACCCTTTTATAAAATTTGTATTTACTAACACTATGGTGTTTAACAAAGCCAAAAATTTGTGGTATTCTAAAGAAAAACGAGACGCAGATGGAGAAATCGTAAAGGATGATAGAGGATTCATTGTGCGTAATTTGTTGCCAATGGGATACATGTTTCAAGGAAAAGGCACCCATTTGTATGAGGCAAACATTCCCCCTCTCTTGCGATATTTTCATATACAAAACATAAGTCCCTCAGGTTGGATTGAAATACCTGCAAAATATCATCGTCCGCATCGTCACAAGAAAAAAACGACATGTACTCATGAATTTTATATTCCATGGGAGAAAATCGTACCTTTACCAGATAAGGATACAATGGTGTCTTATAAAATTTGTAGTTTTGATATTGAAGCCAGTTCTTCTCACGGAGATTTTCCATTACCAGTGAAAACCTACAAAAAATTAGCCATCAATATCGTAACGTATTTTTCGACACATACTATTTCTAAAAAAGATGTTCCTTCCATATTACGCGAACTCGTACTGGCAGCGTTTGATAGGAATTCACGATTTGCGAATGATATCGAGCAAGTATTTCCCAAGGAACCCGTAAGCGATTTAGAAACCGTCGTTGAAGAATGGTTACAAACACCCATTCACCAATATCGCAAAACATCTGCACTCAAGAACCTTTCTCTCATGGAACAATTACAAGACGAGCCAGAAGAAGATTCGCCCTTTTGGTTGAAAGACAAACCTTTTCGTAAAGCAGGTGCAACTGTGATAGATTTAATCCTGGACAAAGAATACGACAGGGATTCAAAAATCAATACGCTGGTTTTAACTTTTGACGGAAATTGCAACGGATTGCGGAACGCTTTTCCCAGATTGGAAGGCGATAAAGTTACCTTTATTGGAAGCACCTTTTCGTATTTTGGAGAAGAACCTTATTTGAATCATTGTATTGCCTTAAATACGTGCGACCCCACCAAAGGAACGCAAATTGAATCTTATGAGAACGAAAAAGATGTTTTGCTGGCTTGGAAAAACGTGATTAAACGCGAGGACCCTGATATCATTATCGGCTACAATATTTTTGGGTTTGATTACATGTTTATGTTTGAACGAGCCAAAGAGTGTAACTGTGAAGAAGAATTCTTGGACATGTCAAGAAATATAGACGAATGTTGTGGCAATAAACATGACGGCGAATATCATATTGAGGAATCGAGTATCAAGATTGCCAGTGGAACACACGAATTGCGGTTTATTAAAATGACGGGTCGTATTCAAATTGATTTATATAATTACTTTCGTCGCGAAGAAAGCCTCGGTTCCTATAAATTGGATTACGTCGCAGGTTATTTTATTGGCGACTTTATTACACATCACGAGTTTATAGAATATGAGGAAGACGATGTCGTGACAGATGTCACGCGTGTTTATACAAACAATATGACAGGAATAGCAGTAGATAGTTTTATTCATTTTGAAGAAATATCATATAGTACCGAATACTACGATAATGGAGCAAAATTCAAAATTCTTGACTTGAACAAAGACGAAAAATGGATAGACGTGGAAGGCTCTCTCGTGTTTGACGGAGGAAAGAAAATTCGTTGGTGTTTGGCAAAAGACGACGTCACCCCACAAGATATTTTCCGAATGACAAATGGTCCAGATTCAAATAGTGCTTCGCGTGGAATCATTGCCAAATATTGTATTCAGGATTGCAACCTCGTGCAACAATTGTTTAACAAAGTGGATATATTGACCGGATTCATTGAAATGGCAAAAATTTGTAGTATCCCCATAAACTTTATCATCATGCGAGGCCAAGGGATAAAGTTGCTCAGTTATGTTGCCAAAAAATGCCGAGAAAAAAATACGCTAATGCCTGTGATTGAAAAGGGAAGTATGGACGATGGTTATGAAGGCGCAATTGTGTTAGAACCCAAATGTTCTCTTTATCTGGATAATCCAGTCGCGTGCGTCGATTATGCATCGCTATATCCATCTTCTATGATTAGCGAAGAATTATCGCATGATAGCAAAGTATGGGTAAAGATATACAATTTAGATGGTATAATGATAGGCGAGCAAGGTGAAAAAGAAAATGGTGTCTTCAAATATGATAATCTTCCAGAATATAAATATGTGGATATTACCTACGATACTTATATATATGTTCGCAAAACACCGAGCGCTGCTGCAGAAAAAATAAAGTCGGGGTATAAAGTTTGTCGGTTTGCACAATTCCCTCATGGGAAAGCAATTATGCCTTCTATCTTAGAAGAACTTTTGATGGCGCGTAAAACGACACGGAAACTCATTCCACAACAAACGGATGATTTCATGAAAAATGTATTGGACAAGCGACAATTGGCTTACAAGGTGACGGCCAACTCTTTGTATGGTCAATGTGGTGCAAAAACAAGCGCCTTTTATGAACAAGACATTGCCGCCGCCACTACTGCGACGGGTCGTCTTCTTTTGACCTACGCCAAAACATTGGTAGAAGGTGTTTATTCTGACCGTATTTGTGAAACATCGCATGGAACTGTAAGGACACGGGCCGAATATATTTATGGAGATACGGATTCTGTATTCTTCACCTTTAACTTATCCACAGTAGAAGGCGAAGATATTCGTGGAAAACGCGCTCTCGCAATCACGATTGAATTGGCGCAAGAAGTCGGTGCATTAGCTTCCAAGTTTTTAAAAGCGCCTCACGATTTAGAGTATGAAAAAACATTCATGCCATTTTGTCTGTTATCCAAAAAGAGATATGTTGGCATTTTGTACGAACATGATGTCAAAAAAGGGAAACGCAAAGAAATGGGAATTGTATTGAAACGTCGCGACAATGCACCCATTGTGAAAGATATATATGGAGGCATCATCGATATCCTGATGAAAGAACAAAATATCAGTAGCGCCATTCGCTTCTTACGGACTTCGTTAAAAAACATTGTCGATAAAAAATGTTCCATTGACAAACTAGTCATATCCAAATCGCTAAATTCTTATTATAAGATTCCTCAGCAAATTGCACACAAAGTTTTGGCAGACAGGATTGCATCACGCGACCCTGGTAATAAACCAAATGTCGGCGATAGAATTCCGTTTGTGTATGTTCATCATCCCAACAAAAATGCACTTCAAGGAGAAAAGATTGAGACGCCTGCTTTTATTCGAGCAAACAATTTACAGATTGATTATTCATTTTACATTACGAATCAAATCATGAAACCTGTACAACAATTGTTCGCTCTAGTTTTAGAAGATATTTGGCGTGAAGAAAAAAAGATTTTGAAATTGCGTCAGTTTCAGAAAGAATGCAAAATACTACAAAAAAATGGAGATTATAAAAAATTGGAAAAGTTAAAAAACAAGGAGGTAAAAACCTTGTTGTTTGACGATTATTTACGAGATACAAATAATGAGAAAGAAGGAATGAAATCAATAAAAGGGTACTTTTCCTAATTATATAAAAAATGAAAAAAACCGAACTATGCTATTTTTCGTTTGAATATACAAATATTCCAGTAAATTCACATGAACATTTAAATCATATGGGTCATATTCACTCTCAATTTCTTCATCGCTGTCCGTAGCATTATCAAAATGGCCATATTCAAAACGCGTATGTCTTGTTGCGACATTTTCAGGACTGTTTTCATGTAATAAATCCTGTCGTATTAATTCTATGCACACTGTATTTTCATGACGCTTACATTCTTGTGCAATTTTATCAATTGGTTTTCCATCTAAATAATCCAACATTACACTTATTCTTTCTGAACTCGTCCATTCATTAAAATTATTGACACAAGTTGAAATCATTTTTTTTAATATATTATTATATTTTTATATTTATATACGTATATCATTTAAAATGTCATTTACACCATTTGTAATGGCACTACTAAACATTCGTGATGCCATATTAGCTAGTCGATTCAATGGGTCTGACTGAATATTGCATCTACACATAGGACATGTTGTTTTTGTTTCAAACCACCTTGTTAAATGTTCTTCTTTAAAAATGTGACGACACTGATTAATCATGAGTACAGCGTGTTCGGGTTGAAATGTCTCTAAACTGATAGGGCATGATAAATTATTGGGATTTTCTATTTCATTAAATATGTACCTTGTCGTTTCTTGAGCTATTATTTCTTGAGACAAATGTGTTTCTGTTCCACTATTGCCAGTATTGCCAGTATTGCCAGTATTTCCAGTCAGATAAAAATAAAATACAATATCTTCTTCGCGATTTTCAGAAGGTGGGACAGGACGACGATTTTCCAAAGACGATATGGGACGTCTATCTTCTCTCGTTTCATTTCTGTGTCTTTCATTGCGTACCGGCCCAGTTTCGCCTCGTCTTTCGTTACGTGGTGGTCCAGTTTCGCCTCTCTGTCTTTCTACTGTATGCCTACTCTCAATTCGCCTGGTTAGTTGTCTATTTTCATAATGTAAATTATCTACTAATGTTAATAGTGTTTCTATTTGCCTATTGTTTGCCCGTATTTGACTAAATAAATCGCCAATCATTTATATATAAATATAAATATATAAATGTTTAAATACATATTTTAAGATGAATTTCAAAAAATATCAAGGTGTTGGATTATCAGGATTGACCAATTTAGGAAATACTTGTTTTGTAAATTCGTGCATTCAAATTCTATTTCATACATATGAAATATGGGAATATTTCGAAACAGTGCAATCGGACACTGATGAATATACTTTAATGAAAGAAATGTCGGATTTAAGAAATGTTTTGTGGAGCAAACCATGCGTTGTTTCTCCAAATCGGTTTATAAGCGTTTTACATAATTTTTCATTAAAAAAAGGCAACACATTATTCTGTGATTTTTCGCAAAACGACGCCTCTGAATTTTTGTTATTTTTATTTGAAACAATGCATACATGTTTTCCTAAGTTTAAATTCTATGAAAAAATCGCCGAAGATAAAGAGATTGTCACTGTTTGTAAAAAACATGTAGCTAACGTAATAGAAGAAGGCAAATTTTCATTTATTAATAATATATTTTATGGTGTAAAAGCTAGCGTCATCATAAAAAACAAGGCAACAAGTATAAAACCCGAAGATTTTTTCATGATTCATCTTCCCATTCCAGAGAAAAATGAACCAACGATTGAAGAATGTTTTGATTTATATTTGAAAGATGAGTTATTAGATGGTGAAAATGGTATTCTCAATACAGAAACAAACCAGTATGAGGACATAATAAAAAAAACAGTCGTCTGTAAATTTCCAGAAATTCTTCTTGTCGATTTACAGAGATTTAAATTGACGTCACATTTGAAAAAAAAACAGAATATGATACATTACAGTGAAATATTAGATTTATCAAGATATGATTCAAATAAATATCAACTATATGCCGTCATCAATCATACAGGAGGTATTTATGGTGGTCATTATACCTGTTTTATTAAAAACCAAAATGAAAAATGGTATCATTACAATGATACAAGTGTAAAAGAATGTTCTATAAAAGAAATATGTTCGCCAAGAGCGTATTGTCTTTTTTATAGAAAAATTTAATACATGTAAAATATATGGACGAAATTTATATATCTCAAAAAAATATCATTATTATTGTTCTATTTGTTATTTGCATTTTTGGAATATTTTGGAGTACCACATTTTTTATTTTTTTGTGTGTTTTAATAATAGTATTGTTAGCTGTGAAATATTTTTATAATATCGACATATTTGTGAAATTTAATGACACATTAAATGAATTAGACGTCGATATTGTAGAAAAGGGACCCATTCTTCCTATATTACCTAAAATAATAAACGAAGTTTTTAATATTCCAGGAAATAAATATACATACGAAGAAGCAGAATCATTGTGCAAAGCGTATGGAGCAGAACTAGCAAGTTATACACAACTTGAAAATGCTTATAAAGATGGGGGGGAATGGTGCAATTATGGATGGAGTAAAGACCAAATGGCATTATTTCCTACTCAAAAAAGTACATATGATAAATTGCAAACAGTAAAAGGTCATGAAAATGATTGTGGAAGACCCGGAATTAATGGAGGATATATGGCAAATCCCAGTAATAGATATGGTGTAAATTGTTACGGGAAAAAACCTCCAATAACAGATACTGAAAAAAAATTAATGGAAGTCAATCAAAATTATCCACCAGAAACAAATTTAGACGTGGAAACAGAAAAATGGAAGAAACAGATAGATAATATTTTAATATCACCTTTCAATTCAAAATCATGGTATAAATTTTAATCTTTTCCGTAAAGTATTTTTTCTTTTAACACGCGTCTTAATATTTATGGGTCTTTTATTATGTGTCTTGTTTCTTTTTGATTTACGTGTTTGTCTTTTTTCCTTATCCTCTTGTTTTTCCTGATTTTCTTGGGGTTCATCCTTTTGCTCATCTTGGTCCTCTTGACCCTCTTGTTCCTCTTGCTCCTCTTGTTCCATGGGTTCAACCGGGTCGTCTCCAGCATCACCTCCAAATTTATCAATAAATTTATCAAATACAGAAGAATCGATTAATCCTCCCATTTGTATTTCTTCCGGTGGAACAGATTCTGTGTTTAAAAATAATAATCCTGCTGGCAAACTTTTTCCTCCAAATAAATCATCACTGTTTATCCTACAACTTATAGGTATTTCGTTATTGAAAAAGTTTGAATTTACTGTATATCCATCGCATGTCATATTACCGTCTTTATTCACAATCATATCTTTGTCGTCCATTTAATATATTCATTTTAAATAATTATATAGTTAACGCGCTCTGTACCTTCGCGACCTTTTACCACGAAAACGTCTTGACCTACGTCTTACTCCACGTTTCGCCCTAGATTTTCTTCCATAAAGTTGTTGCATTGCCAACAAAGTAACAGGAGGTATAGCTGCCATTAGATTCCCACCTCTCCTCGTACCTCGCCCTCCTGTCAAAGCACCCGGTAGTGGTTGTATTAAATTACCTGAATACATATTCGTGGAATTTGGAATTAACGCACCCGAAAGTTGTTGGTCGGTAGTACCGTAAATATCTTTCACATATAGACTCATATATTTATAAAATATTTTTATTTTTGTATAAAATTATTTCGCAATACTAACAACAATAATATAAGATTAATAGAAATAAGTATAAATATTAAAAAAACAAAAAAAATGATGCTGTAAATATATGGGTACAATTCACAAATAATTAAATCAGTTAATGGTGATAAAATTATCTTTATCTCGTTTTTTATATCATTACTTTTCAAAAGTTCAATACAACTATATATAAATTTTTTGTTGAACATAAAATTTATTGTGCAAATAATATTAAAACTTTATCTTAAAACACATTATGGAATTATTGGATATATCTAACTTTGATAAAAATCTACTGAAAATCAACATACCTGCATACAATGGCGAAACACAATATAGTAAATTAACATATAATGGAGCACCGATTATCATCCAAACGCCTACATCATTAACAAGACAAGGAATCATCAAACAGGGAAAAAAACTAGTTTGTGAATTAATGTTTGATTCGATTGAAACAGAATTTTTGCATTGGATTGAAGAATTGGAAAGCGGTTTGCATAATATGTTATTTAAAAAATCAAAAGATTGGTTTGAACAATCTTTTGAGTTGAATGAAATAGAATCTTTATTTAGCTCTCCAGTGAAAATTTTCAAGTCTGGGAAATATTATTTGTTAAAAGGAAGTGTAAGGGATTCTGTGAAAATATTTAATGATAATAATAGTTATGGTTTGACATATATGGACATTGTTCCTGAAAATAATATTATTTCTATTTTAGAAATTAAAGGAATAAAATACACATCACGAGATTTTCAGTTAGACATCGAAATAAAACAAATAATGGTTATTCAAAATGACCCTTATGAAAATAATTGTTTTATAAAAATGAAAACAGAAAAAGAATCACATTTAGGCAAAAAAATAAGCGAAACGTTCAAGGTTGAAGAAATTCTTAACAAACCGAATGTAATAGATACTAGTTTAAAGGAATTATCCTTTGAAGATATAGAAAATTCTTCCTCAAAAGAGGGAATTGAAATATACAAAGAAGCAAAAAAAGAGTTGATGGAAGCAAATGAACTCGCTAAAAAGGCGCAGTTAAAATTGAAAGAAATCAAGAAAAAGTATAATATAGATTCTGATTCGGAATAAACAGTTAATAAAAAATTATTTTATTATAAAGATATTAT
>Ga0066180_10000006_pt1 | contig 31569 bp, 34 predicted proteins | sample LauGreSBDMM110SN_4_FD_59338 | JGI IMG/M metagenome (GOLD analysis project Ga0066180, IMG submission 59338) | Freshwater lake microbial communities from Lake Michigan, USA - Su13.BD.MM110.SN (version 2) (version 3) | ecosystem: Environmental > Aquatic > Freshwater > Lake | place: Lake Michigan... | reverse complement strand
TGTATATTCTGGAAAAGTTAATTTGATATCATCTATAAAAGAATTCATTATCGTATAAAATCCATCGGGTACCGACAAACTTTCTAAAAAGTTTTCTTTGGGTTGAAATCCCTTTAATGTTTCTTCCATTATTTTTTCAATGTTTTCATTTACGATAGAATGACCTTGTAAGTTTTCTGGTAAAACCTCCTTTAATGATTCTTCCAATATTTTTTCAAAGTCTGACATTATTGATTGAAAATAAATTATATTTAAATTATTAATGCATTAATTTAATCGGTACCATTCGGGTTTTTCTCTCTTTTTCTTCCATGTTGCTATCCGTTGTTTTTCTTCTGACATGTAATAATTTCGATAAGACTCAACTGGGTCATCTGTTTTGTATTCGTCTGGCATCGCTAATGCAAAAGGTGTCAGTCCTTCTTCTTCGAACTTGTCGTCACTAGGCATATTTTCTCGCAACTTTATCGCTACCAGATAAGATTTATGTATTTTGGATTCTGGGTGTCCATAACGAAATCGCCATTCTTTATGCAATTCTTCCACTAAATCAAGAGTCCAGATAAAGTTTGCTTTTGATTTACGACACCAAATCGTAACTGGATGATTTTTATGAGCCATTTTATAAAAACCATCTAAATCGTCATCCGGGTCTAAAACCCGCTTGCCTGTACAAAGCATTTGTACGGCTTCTAGTAATATCTTACTGACATGTTTGTCCATCATACTCTGCGCGATTTCCCATTGAAGAAGAGAAAGGATAAATAGATTCATTTTTATTTTCATGATTTAAAAATGAATTTTCAATTTTTTAGAAAATCTTCGTTTTAACAACTTAAAAATAATATTACATGTGAAACAAATGTCGATTGACAGAAAAATTATTTTGACTCTTGCGGCTGTAGTATCATCCAATATACTTCTCTACATTTTTAACGGAAAACCAAATATTCGTCTAAAATAGCTTATTTCATATCCACCAATTTTGAAAGAGATTGCATGTATCCCATAATGATTGCCTGGTTTTCTTTGTCCATATTTTTGATAGGCTCTCTAAATCTGTCGATAGCCTCAGAAATTGTTTTAAAATCGTGCGTATAATCTTTTAAATCTTCGGAATAATCTTTATTCACAAAGAAATCAATATTCGACCCCTGAATCTCCTTTTTATAGGGGGTATCTACATAATATACCCATACACGATAAATTAATGTAGGGTTCATTTTTCGTATTGCAGATAAACTTTTTTCAGCTGCGTTAATTGCAGGGTCATTCGGAAAATAATCTTTTACGGTATTTACCAATTTAAAAAATAAATCGTTGAAAATCTTTGTGAAATTTTGTATTGGCATTTAAGATAAAATTGTTTATTTATTTAAGTTTTTTCTTTTTATAATATATGAGTAATTCAACTGCTTCTACAAAGGTCTCCGATTCAACACGATGCAAAAGAGGGACGCGAAGAGATAAAAAAACAAAAAAATGCATAACCCGAAGCGCGTTATTAAGTGCAAAAATTAAAAAAACGCGTGCAAGAATTGAAAAATTACAGGAAAAAATACGCGCAAAAAGTGCAAGAAAGAACGCAAGAATTGCAAAATTAAATGCACCTAAGCGCCATAAATGTCCTAATGGTCAGCGTAAAAATAGAAAAACAAGAGAATGCGAACCATATCACCCAAAGCCCCGAGTCTCGCCCGCTAGAATCTCACCCGCTAGAATCTCATCCGCTAAAATATCGCCCACTAGAATACAAAGTCTTTTTAGGGGTTACAGAACAAGAAAAACTACTAATAATTTGTTGAAAGAACACAAAGAATTAAATGTCCTATTGAATTCCGTATTGAATATTTTACAAGAAATTCAACGCGAAGACGACGAAGATACAGGAGATGCCTATAATAAGAATACCGATAGGGATGTTGATGCTGATAAGTTAAATATAATAGAACTCGGAACATTTATTTCTGCAAATAGTGACAGTTATACTGAGGACGCTGATGATGAAGATGGTGACGTCATGACGGAGTATAGGTTTGATTTTAGCGTTTATAATCTAAAAATCAATGTAAAAGATGATAACAGTAGATTTAAAGACGAATTAGATGATATATTAGAGAAATTACAAAACTTCTCAATAAAAGACAATAGAAGAAGAATAAAAAGAAGATAATATTCGCATTATTTCATTTAAAATCTCTTTTACCAATTTAAAAAATCATTAAAAATCTTTGTGAAATTCTGTATTGGCATTTAGGATAAAAATAGTTGTTTAAATTTTATTTTTATATAATATGTCTGTTAGTGTGAATTTTATGCTTGAAAATTATTGTTCGAATAATTGCGATGAAATTATAAAATGGTTTATCGACAATGCTCGTGCATACTATTCTGATGAAGTGAAAAATCTTAAAATAACGTTAATTAAAACAAACAGATACCACGAAAATGTATTCGAGTTATCTTTTCAGTTAAATCCAGAAAATGTTCCTCTTAATCACGAAACTGCATTTACTATTACCGAAGGAATTTTAAACCCAATTGATTTAAGTGATTATCCCGACGAGCGGAATAATAATCTTCGCGTAGCTTATATGGTTGAAGGTAGTTTTGTCTTTACGCCCCCACAACGCTCTCCATCTACCGCTTCTACAAGAAAACAAACGCCTCGTAAATATCCTAGATGTCAAAAAGGGTCGCGTAGGAATAAAAAGACGGGTGAATGTGTTAAAACAAACCCAAGCTTTAGTTATACACCTGAATGGATGCCCCCAAAAAGAAGACCTTCTAAAATGAGGATAAACTCGCCCGACGGAGAAGCAGAATGGCAAGACGTTCCATATGTACCCAAAAAAAAACGTTGTAAAAAGGGGACACGTAAAGATAGAAAAACGGGGTTATGCGTACCATATCTTCGCCCTAATTGGGATAATATTCGTCAAGCCTCATTAACCAGTGCTGAAAAAAGAGATGCACACGAATTATTTCAACGTCAGGTTCAAGCCGCGCAAAATGTTATGAGAAAGATGGATGACAAAAAAAAGGCAGAGGATTATGTACGTCAATTGAGAGATTTATGAAAAATCATCTAATTTCCATATCTCTTTGTTTTTGCAATTGTTCTAATGTCATTACTGTTTTACGTGATTCTTCCTGCGTATTTATAGGTGTTATTTCATTCTGAAAATTTGCAGAAGCATAATTATACATTTGTCGCAATCCTCCGTCTCCTTCTGCCATTAATGATTCCGATGGTGTATCTAAAAAGCTAAAGTTATCGGAAGAAACTCCTGTACCAATATTTCCTAGTCCAAAAGAAAATGAATAGGGTTCCATATTATTTGCAGTAGCTTCTCTCGTCAATTCTTGTGTTCTAGGTTTTATATAATCATATATATCATTTCCAACAATAATGTTATATGTGGTCAAATTGAGGATAGCGGGAACCTTTGTCACGTTGTTTGGCATGATAATTTTATTTCCATTTTGTAAAACAACAAATATTTTACCATCTTCTACAACACGTTTATCAACACATATGAAATGAAATTTGTCTTTTATTTGTGACTTTGAAAGAGTATATAATATTTTTTTAGAGTGTTCGCAAAAATTGCTATAATATAAAATTTCAGCCATGTAATTTAAGAATAAAAACTTTGGTTATTTTAAACTTACCTTTTTTTCTATCTATATAAAATGAGACAAACGGTTAGAAACACAAGACAAACCCGCAGGGTTTTACCAACTTTTAAATATACATCATCAGAAAAACGACAACTTTTTGCCAGTACGTTTTACGAGAATGCAGATGTTCTTATAAATTGCGTGAGAAATATGCCATGGGATAGGTATAAATATAATGGTAAATTATATAGTGTATTAGGGACGATTGACGATAAAGGTCGTCTAGAAGGTGGTAGTGAAATCATAGAAACAAACGTTCATAATACTACTGAATTAGGGTATTATTTTTTCGGGGGGGCGGTGTATGAATTATTGAATATTCGGTATCAAGAACCAAATTTACATCATTACTGTGACCCTACTAGCGATGTTGATGTAGCTCTTGTATTACCAAAAGTAGGATACGAAGAAGAGGATGGCGAAGTTCCCTTTATACTGCCTGATGGTAATATAAATCCTTATTGTCTTTCAGTGATTGATTGGGTATTTAACAACTTTTATGAAGAATTGGAAACATCATTATCATTAATCACATCACTAGATAGTTTATTTCCAAACTTAGATTTTTTTAATATAGATGAATATAGCCAAATAGATGAAGAGTATAAGACAGCTGCATTAGGTTATCGTTATAAAATTGTCGGCGAAACCGATGAAGACCCCAATAAAAATGGGAAATTTATTTTAGCTAGTTTTTTTGATACAATTCTATTTAAAATACAACTAATATGCAAAGTAAAAAAAGATGGAGTTGAGCATATAGACCATATTCTTGAATTTGTAATAAATCCAAACGACCTTCCACCCAATATAAATTATTCGGAACCACTTATCAATATCGTAGAGATTAATCGTGAAAAATACCCCATAGATAATTATGTAGAATTATTTAATGGTAATTATTCAGGTTATGGTGAAAGAAGGGTCTTTAAAGATGATTTAAAATACAGACATAAAGCATTTAATCATACTGCAAGACTTCTTTATTTGTATGAATTATTTTATCAAAATCCATCTATAGACATGAAAAAGGTTTATAATATTTTCTTACCAGAAAGAGGTACAGTACTTACTCTTAATGATTGTCTTGTTTATCGTCCTAAATTTATTACAGACCACACTGAACTCATTGAGAGTGTTATTCCCTCACTCGAAGGAGAAATTCCCTTACAAAATACATTTCTTTCTCGAAACTATGTAGAAGAAATTTGTTTCAATACGTTATATTCCGCATATTTAAGTGTATTAAAAAGAAGTTCATATTTTAGACAATTCGAAGCACGAATATATAATCTTCAAAAAAAAGGTGTTATTAAAGGATTTAATTTGCTTGCGGACACCAATACACAAAAACAAGACCATGACAACTTCATAGAAACATATATTTCACCAAATATTTTTGCTATACGTGGAGGAAGATATAAACGTTCTAGACGTAATGTGAAAAAACGTAAAAGAACACATAAGATTAAATTGAAATTATATTAAATAAACATAGCATATTAATAAAATGTCAATTGTTGATTTTAAATCCGATGAAAATATCGCAACCTTCACATTTCAAGGACATCTTTCGCAGGCGAATGCTATACGTCGAACAATAATTAATGACATTGATACATGGGTATTCATCACTTCGCCAAACGAAGAAAATAAATCAACCTTCTACGCCAACACAACACGACTAAACAACGAACTTATTAAACAGCGGTTGAGTTGCATTCCCATCCATTCTAAAAAAAAAGAACAAGATTTATCAAACTATTATGTCGAAGTAAATGTGGAAAATAAAAGTGACACTATAGTACAAGTGACGACAAAAGATTTTGTGATAAAACACAAAGAGACGAACGAGCCTCTTTCGGAGCTTCAGGACGAAATTTTCCCGCCTTTTAGACCCGACGATGGTAGAAGTTATTATATTACATTAATAACACTGCGACCACGAATCTCCAACGAAATACCTGGAGAAAAGATTCATTTCACGTGCGAATTTTCTGTTGGAAATGTTCGTATGAATTCGATGTTCAATTCGGTAAGTAATTGTAGTTTCGGAAACACAATCGACAGAGAACAATGCGAATATATATTGGGAAAAAAACGAGACGAATGGGCATTAACCATGACAAAAAAGGAAATTGAACGAGAAGAAGCAAACTGGTATTTATTGGAAGCTAAACGTATTTTTAAACCAGATTCGTTCGACTTTACCATTGAAACAGTAGGTGTTTATACGAATAAAGAAATACTGTATAAAGCATGTGAATTTCTTGTAGAATTATTAAAAGACATTGCAACATCATTTGAAAATAACGATGATGGGACAATCAAGCCATCTTTATCAACCATTCCAAACTCGTGGGATATCATATTTGTGGATGATTATACTGTCGGAAAATTACTCGAACATTCCTTCAATAAATTAGATGTTACATATTGTGGATATGTAAAGTTACATCCTCATGACGAAGATAGCACATTAAGAGTTGCTTTTAAAAACGAAGTGGAAGAAGAGGATGTCAATCAAATGTTGATAAAGGCATTGGAAGAAAACATAGAATTATTTGTTGCATTAGGCAATAGTATTTAAAGAGAAATCATTAACCTAATGTTTTAAAATAAAGATATTATAGTAGATTAAACATGGAAGAAATATTCGAAGAAATAATTGAAGAAGAATTAAAATTAGGTGATGTTATTAAATTAACTGGGAAACTAAACGGTAATTTTTTAATTACATACATTGACGATGATAAAATGCAAATTCAAAATGGAGAAGAAACAATTGTTTTACCTATTATTGACCAAAGAATAGATGGGGTTGATGTTGTATTGCAGAAGCGTAACCCACAAGAGGGATATGCGAGACAAAATGGATTATTGGAAGGTGTCTGGATAAATATCATTTTTAACGTTGATGGAGAATTACAAGATGTGAATGGTGAAATTATAAGTCTTGAAGAAGATTGTATAGAAATAAAAGTCTCTCCGACAAATGAAATTATTTATATTGATTTTGGGTATAATGGACTACCTGAAAATTTAAATATTTCAGAGATAATTGTGCAAAATCAAGCACCAAAAATAGTTGATGACGAAGTCATAGATGCACTTATTGAGGATGGCGATAGAATTGGTGAAGCAATTGGTCGTAGAAAAATGAAGGAAATTACAGAATATGTAAATGTGAGCAATTCTCGAAAAAGATTCAGTTTAGAGGAACAGACAAATGATTTATTGGAAGATTTATTATCATCTGTGCCAGAGTATGAAAGAACCCCTGATATAATGAACGGAATCTATAAAATAATTGAAAGATATGTTCAACTTCGCAAAGAATTTTCAATAATAGATGATGATAACATAAGATATATAAAACATGGGGCAAATTATCGTCCTCTCGTTCAATCCTTGATGCAGTTTAAAAAGTCTCTCTATTGGTTTATACCTGTCACTGAAATCATTAAAAAAAATGTCATAGAACTTGATGATGATGAAATTGTGGATGAAAACGTGAGTAATATGCAGAAATTGAATGAAATTATTACTAACTTTCGCACAATACATGTCGATAATCGTTTTGCGGTTTTTACAAAAGACTTGCAACGTTGGCTTTGTCCCTTTTTACAAATGGACCAGCACAAAAATATTATTAAGATGGATACAGTAGAGGATAACTTTAAAGTTGTCGTAAATAATGGAAAATTTGAAACAATCGTCGCAAATTGTCCGAGTAAGTGCAAGTTTGATACAAAAAAAATGTTTTCTATCAGGTATAATGATAAAACAGAATACTTGAATCCACAATTTTTTGCGAATCATACTAATCCACCACTTGTTAATTTGTTTGACCCAGATGTACTATACTTGAAATCGTTAATCACCTTACCCGAAGCATTTGCCAAATTTTCAGCGGTAACTTTGCCAGGAACAACTATTATGGAAAAATCAAACATGGGGAGGTTTTTTATCGACTATAATCAACTGTTTAAAATGCGATTGCAAAATGTAAATGTGACACCTTACTTAAAAAAATCATTAATAAATGAGGGAAATGCAATAAAGGGGTCTATATATGAAAATCCTCAGGGCAGCGAAAAGTTTTTGACAAACATTAAAAATTATTTTTTAAATATAAATGAAGTAAAACGCGACGAGTTATTCGAAGATTATCTTTCTGAAATAATTCCCCAAACAAAACAATTATTCCAATTAATGAAAAAATACATTAATGGTAAATTATCCATTGTTCAACTTATAAAATCTCTTGAACCTTTTTTAATTTATTCGTCTGATATTACTTTTCAACAGTACAAAGAAATGTCTAGCTTTTTGGAAAGCGAAATAAGTAAATACATAAGGACGTACAATGAGCGCATTGAATTATTCCGTAAATTGAAAAATCACGAAGAACAATATTTTGCGAATGAACTAGTGGAAATTGCTGAAGACAAACAAATAATTGAGATATACGAAAGGTATCCAGATATAAATATGACTGCTTCAGAGTTTTTAAATATCGTTATATCTACCGATTATGGAGATGTATATGATAATAAATTACGAGAAAATTCGCTAGGGTTATCTGATTCTAACTTGAATGAAAAATTAAGACAAGCAGAAGAGTTTTCTGAGAATACATGTAAAGCAATACATCTGGTTAAACGTTACAAATCGATGGACGAGTTAGAAAGGGATAACAACAAGGCAATATTTTACGATATTGAATTTGACAAAACTCCGTATTATTTATTAACAAATTATGAAAAAGAAAGTCAGCTAATGCAAGGAGACGATTTTTATCATTTTTTAGAGACCGTTTTGAAAAATAAATTTTCAATGTCGGAAGGAGAGATAAAATCAATTATATCAGCCTTTCGTCATGGTAAAAGAGAGGTCGATGAAAGTAAAAATCCTTATGCGATGATATTCAATAAATTGGATGGTAAAATAGATTATTATAAACGCGAAGAAAAAAAGTGGGTAAAGGATGATAGTATTAAAGACCAGCCTGTCACCGACGACCTTGCGTGTATTTTACAAGAAAATTGTGTAATCTCAAACACACAATGTGTTTCTGATGACGTTGCAAAGGAAGAGATTGTTAAAACAGCTATTGCAAAAATGACAACAGAATTTGATAAAAATATTGCGTTATCTAGAGCAGAAAATGAAAGACTTGTGAGAGACCTTTACGATACGTCTTTAAAGCGTGTAAAATTAATAAAAAGGATTACAGAATATAACAGGAATCAATATAGCTATAACCATTATGATTTAGGATTAAATGTTAGGGACGAAGCCACTATTGTTTCACCTTATATAAAAAAGCGCGATTTTATTTTAGGAGAAAGTGACATTGTAAAAAAATACAATTATATTTTAGAATTTGTCAGAAATTATACAGTTGTCAAAACCGAACGCAATTCTCCGAGCCCTTATTTTGACCCGTATCACGAAGAAGACGAACTTGACGAACCTGAACAATTTCGCGAAAATTCGCAAGAACCTCGTGACCAATCTCGCGAAAATTCGCAAGAACCTCGTGACCAATCTCGCGAAAATTCGCAAGAAAATTTGCAAGAACCTCGTGACCAATCTCGTGACCAATCTCGCGACCAATCTCGCGAACAATCTCGCGACCAATCTCGCGAACAATCTCGCGAACAATCTCGCGAACAATCACAACCCAAACCAAAAAAATATAGATTCAACAAAATTTCTTCGGGAGAAATAACAGAAGATGATTTTGCAAAATACATTGTAGAAAAGGATGAAAATATGCATTGGTTATTTTGCAAAAAAACCAAAACAAAACTTCTTCCTAGATTTTTTTATATATTAGCAAAAACATTCGTAGATTTACCAGAAGAGTTTATATTGAGATTGGATAAATTGTGTAATACTATTGGAAAATTAAGCGACGATGGAGATAAATATGTAGATAGATATAGTGGATATACGATTCGACATATCGACTTTATGATAGAATTCGGAGATGCAGAAGAAGAGATTGTTGATTTTGAAATACCGGTTGAAAAAAAAGTATCAGAAAATGATAAAAAGATTATTGATATTGTCGCCGCGTTAGAAAATACGATGCAAATATTTCTGGATGAAGATAAACTAATCGTAACAATTGTTAATTATTTATTGGATATTACAAGCTCAGATATAAAAGAAGAATATGAAAGAAAAATGACAAAAAAGAAGGCTGGTGCATCCGAAACATACGAATTTTACCTTAACGGAATCATCATGCATCTCACATTGGCTGCATTTGTATTCGGGATTCAAGTTCATGTTCCCGGAATAAAATTTCGTTCTATAGCCGGGTGTGGGCGTTTTAAAGACAATCCTTTAACGCATCAGGATAAACTCATTGATTATATTGCTTGTGTTGCTGCAAAAATGTCAAAAGGGTCTGAACCATGGAATGTTTTAAAACCACCTGGTCTAATATCAAAAAAGATAAGCTTCTATTACAGTCAAGTTTCGAAAATCTCGCAGAATGAAATAAAAAATATGATGGATGATAGAAAAAGTAAAAAAGAAGAGGAAGAACATGAAGACGAACCAAACCTTCATACAAAATGGGTTCATTTTTTACCAGCATTGGTTCCCATTCGTATGCAAACTGTATTGCCAATGGAAAAAATGGATATTTCGGGATATATAAAAAGAGGTGATAATCGGCAGTTTGGATTACTCATGGCTATAAAGTCTAAAATTATTTTTTATTCGTACATGTTTCAACAAAAAATACAAGAGGCTGTTCAAGAAATAACATCAAACCAAGATTTATTGTTTTACAATAAATACCATGTTCCCTTTTTGGACAATGCTTGTTGCAACGATGATACCGAACAATCAACTCTCGTCTATTTTGTAGAAAAAAAACCGGAAATTGCATTTTTTAATGAACAGGTAAAACGGTTGCATTTTGATTTAAATTATACATATCGTCTATCGAAAAGTACTCTCTTCAGTGACATTAATAGTAAAAATATAATAATATTACCAAGTAACAAGTACAATGAATATACAATTATTCGTTACCTAATGATTATTAATAAAATTGCAAACATAAATGATGATGAAAATGATTATAAAGAAAAAATGAACAAAGCCATGACAGAGGGGTTTAGTTTTACAGAAAGAGATTTTTTGGGCGCGATTCAGGAAAACATAATTGTAGATATACCCGTTTTTGACGACCCTCCTCTTTCTATGCAAAAAATGTTCGAGCAACATGCTCCCAAATCAATTGCTAATCTGGAAGACACGACAAAATTAAATAATATATTAGCTTTAATGAAAGAAGAAAAAGTAGATAGAATCAAAAAATTTTTAGCACCATTGTTAAGTAAAAAAGAGAGTAGCGACGCCTTAAAAGTTTTGGAAAATTTAACGGTGTCACAAGGAATATTTGTGAATTATATTACTTTTATACAAAAATACGTGTATTTATTTTCTCGGGTTTTTCCGAATATTATCATAAATAATGTCGTACAAGATGGTCTAATACATTCATACTGGAATTTATCTACGACGCATGAGGATAAAATAACCAATTTTTGCGTAAAATATTATGCGCCATTGGAAAAATTCAGAAAAAAAATCAATCCGCTACTTGAAAATGTAATCATTGAAACAACGGATTTGTATGAAATGAGTATTAATACACCTTTTATGGAAGAATATACAACACTCTTATTGAATATTAATTATCTTCTTGATGTTCTCGTTACTTATGTAAAATTGGCTAGTGGAGGGGGTGTTGATGAGAATGATTATCGAGGGATAGGAGAAAAAAATACAATAAAAAAAACTACTGCTTCCCTTATTTCTGAATATATGAAATATATCCAAAATTCAGAAGTTATGAATACAAATTATCAAGACATAGCAAATCACGGGTTTGCATTTAAACAAAGTGAAAAACAAGAGTTCCGAAAAAGATTGGAAATTTTAACGGTGGAAGAACGAAATGTAGATAGTGAATTGCGAAAAGCTGGTTTAGGAAAATGGAATAAAGGGTTGAAGAGTTCTGTTTATAGATATGATAAAGATGACAGTGATAACGAAAATTTAGACGAACTAGAGGTGGAGGGGGAAGAACTTGGAAATTTTGAAGATGAGGATACGGTTATTCAGCGTAACGTTCAACACGATATCGATGAAGAAGCCGAAGAGGTTTTGGACGAAGACTATGATGCAGAACTGGCAATTTTAAATAAAGTTGTTTAATTAAAATATTTATATTTTTTAAATGTCATTATTTTTTCAAAAATATAAATTACATGTCGCGATTATCCTTTTTTTGCTCATTTTTTATACAGTTCAATATTTTAAACCACCTTTTTTGTATGATAGAGATGGTTCAATAAAACAATTTGGGATAGGTTATTCGCGGAAAACTATTTTTCCGGTATGGCTATTTTCTATTTATCTGGGAATTTTAACATATGTTTTGGTACTAATATTTGTGAAATATTATAAAGTAGGGTTATGGGTCTGAATAAATGTTTGAGGGCCTTTATTATCAGATTCTGGTATATCATCCATATCATCTTCTAATTGTGTAATACTTTTATTGCAGTCAGATTGTAAAACAATATACGAAACATACGAGCACACGAAAATACCAGTATATAAATACCAAAAACATTCACCAATATTATGACGAAGGAGTACTAGGTAATACAATTCTTCCTTTGATAATTCTAATTTAGAACCCAAATCATCTTTCATGAGAGGCGACAAATTACTCCACATTTGTTCGAAATTATAAGGAGTAAATTTATTCACAAATAAAAAATAACTATTTGTTGTCTTCATAATCGTTTCTGCTGCGAGTTCAAGTTTCTCTTTATTTTCACTGCCTACGATTTTATTTTTTAATTCGGATGTAGGATACATAATCGTACTAAAAATAATATTCATATTTTTCGCGACCCAAAAATACCCAAAAACATCAGCAAAACATGATATCATGTTGATATTTGTGCTACTTGTGAAAAAAATAACACCGACCATCACCAAAAAAATGAGAATCCATCCAGCCAGACAACAATAAACGACTCTGACATAGTTGTTTGAATCAGAGCATACTTCATTAAGCGCCGCCGTATTATCTCCAATTTGACATATAATAACAAGAATGATATAACTAAAAAAATACACAAAGGTAAATAAGGAGTATGGTGTTATGCCTTTTTCTAATTCACTGTACGATTCTTTGTTGCTTTTATTTTTAATGTAAAAATAAAAACAAGTTAATACTATAAATGCCCAAGAAGACCAAGAATTCATAATTATAATTAATAAATTAATTTATAAGATTTTATTAATTTATGAATCCAGCTTTAGTGGAAAATAATTTCAAATACTTTTTAGCCAACACATTGAAAAAATGCAAAGTATTGAAATATGAATATGTGAGTAAATTGTATAATTGCGGGCTTCTATTATTCCTAGTCCTTTTTATTTTTGCCTTTTTGTATTTTCGCTACAAGGGGAAATTAACTAATGCCGAATTAAAAGAAAAGGAGAAAAAAAAGGAACAATATATTTTGTCCAGAATTAAAAATTATCAAGACGAAAAGCGGAGAAGTAGCCAAAGATTGATTACAGGGTTGCCACATTGGTCAAATGAATATGATGACATATATAGAAATAATACTACGAAATATGTGGATAATATTGTTTTATAATAAAAATTTCTCCCACTTGTTAAAATACCACCAAAAAATGTAAATTGAAAAAAATAAGAGCCATATAAAATTTACATTAATAAAGAAAAGAAAGGTAGAGAACCAAATGAAATTACGACGATAATATAATCCCAAATATATTCCATTCAATCCCATGTTACCCATGTTACATGTTGTCGATAACATTTGTTCTATAAATCTAGGAATTAATAACTGATACATGTGAAACATTAACATAGTTGTCATGAAATATTTATATTAAAATTCACAAAGCATCTCAAAAATATCCTCGTTTTTATCCTTTGATGCAAGCGAATATTCACTCACTCTTTTTTCAAAAAAATTCGTCTTTGAATCAATCGATATCAATTCCATAAAAGGAAATGGATTTTCCACATTGTATATTTTTTCGTATCCTAATTGAAGTACGAGACGGTCTGCAACGAATTTAATATAGTTACTCATTAACGTTGCGTTCATCCCTATTAATCGACATGGCAACGCTTCACAAATAAACTCAATCTCTATTTCTACTGCATTCTTCACAATTTCATGAATTTTTTTCTTTGAAATTTTAGTGAGAAGTCGTGAATATAATAGTACCGCAAATTCTGTGTGCAATGCTTCATCGCGACTTATCAATTCGTTTGAAAAACACAACCCAGGCATAATACCTCGTGTCTTTAACCAAAAGATAGAACAAAATGCTCCCGAGAAAAATATCCCCTCAATACATGCAAAGGCTACTAACCGTGTGGCAAACGACGACTTTTTATCACCAATCCACTTTTGTGCCCAATCCGCCTTCTTTTTGATACACGGATAATTTTCCAAAGAATGAAAAAGTTTGTCCTTTTCAACATTGTCTTTAATCAACGTTTCAATCAATAAAGAATATGTGTGCGAGTGTATGTTTTCCATGGCCATTTGAAAACCATAGAATGCTCGCGCTTCAGCCAACTGCACTTCAGTCATAAAACGAAGTGCCAAATTTTCCAGAACAATACCATCACTCGCCGCAAAAAATGCAAGTATCATAGATATAAAATGTTTTTCATCCACAGAAAGCGCATCCCAATGAGTCACATCTTTTGACAAATCTATTTCTTCTGGTCGCCAAAAACAATCAACATGTTTTTTATACATTGTCCAAATAGCCTCATCTTTTATAGGGAACATTACATATCTATTATCCTCAGTTAATAGTGGTTCATGTTCTTTTCTTAACATTCTATAGTAATTGTAAATATAATTTATATGAAAGTTTTATATTTATTTTTTCTTATAACAATTATGGATGATTTATTGAGATTAGAATTAGAATATACAAGAAAACTAATTGAAGACCCATCTGAGATAAATAGAAAAAATTTGATTGATGTTAAAATAAAAATTATCGACGCTATTAATGAAACAGGTGATGCAAATATAAAAAAAGTGTGTAATGAATATTATGATGAGCGCAAAAAAAAATTATACGAGCAATATAATTATTTTTCCAATCTCATGGAATATTTAAAGAAAAAACAGGATGTTGGTAACATAATGAATATTATTGATTCGACCCTGAATGAAATTTAGAATACCACAACCCCTTGATTCCTATTAATCGTTTGACATGGCATTGACGTTCCCTTCTTTTTATATGGTCGTTGGATTTCATTTGTTCTATAAGAATTTTATTGTGTTTGTGAATTTTCTTCCATTTACGTTGGATGCATTTAATCCAAAACGTTTTTAATATACAAATAGATTCTCCAGATGGTAAAATTATTTTATCAAAAATATGCAATTGTTCAGGTGAATATAACGATTCTTGTACATGGAAAAAATTTCTCAGCGATGCATGTGAATCTATAAATGGTAATTTTTTTGTTTGGTTCATTATATGAAATAATATTCCTCTATGTTGGCATAATTCAGTATTTATATTTTCACAAATATATCTATAATAGGTTTCGTTATCCATATCGCGTACGGAATGAATAAATTTTAAATATTTTATAGGATTTTTTATAGTTAATATTGTAATATAGCATTCATTTATATTTAAATCAGAAAACTCGTCCATTCCATGGAGGTCCTTGTGAAACAATTCAGTGTATCCTAGAAACATTATATTTCTTATACTTTTTTTTTTAATATTATTACAATATATGAAATCTTCCAGAAAATTTTATAGAGCTAATGAAAAAGATGAGGTATTGCTGTATTTTATGTCTATTTTGACTCTTGTGCAACTTTTTTATTTAGTCATGCACAAAAAATATACATTTATTCTATTATTTTTTGCCATCGGAATCATCCTCAACTTTTTCATGAAAAATCAATCCATTGTATTAATACTAGACATTATCGTGATAAATATTTTACTGAATTTTAGAAAGCAGGAGGGTTTAACATCTAAACCCATGGTTCCAACCAAAAACGCGCCTGAACCAGATATAAAAAATAAAAACAAGAAAACTTCTGGTGTGAGTAAAAATGCTTCTTCGGTGACCGCTCCAACAACCTTGGAACCTAAAGAAAATTTTGATGGAAATATAGGGAAAAACGGTCAGATTGCACAGGTAGGACAACATATCGAATCATTAAACCTTCTGATGGATAAATTCAATGGTTTGACGTCAAAGCTCAATTTATTCGGTAAATAATAATAATGAATAATAATATGGCATTGGATAATTTAAACGACCTTGTATATGTCAATATATCAAACACAAGTTCTCAAAAATGCCCGATTAATAGTTCAGCTACACCATGTATAATTTGCAAAGAAAAGTGTAAATTATCGTTTTCAAATGCTTATTTTCAAGCGACGTGTGGGTCATTCGTCGGTGGTATAGTGTATTCAAATTTAACTACTACAACGACGTCTTATTTAACCTTTAATGAAAATAATTTTAGTATAAATGCTTTATACATTCTGGTGCCACCCATAAACACATATTCAAAAAATGAATTGTTTTGCGAACTCGTTATCGAATCAATGTCTGATTATGGTTATTTAATTATATATATTCCTATTCTTGTCAGTAAAACTACGACATTGGATATACTACCCGATTTAAAAGGACCGCCAACACAAAGTTTATCAAATATAAATTTATATAATTATTTACCATCGCAAAAACCGTTTTATTTTTACAATGCTTTTTATAAAAAATCCCGCTCCAATTATATCATTTTTCCACCAAAGAGTTGTAATGTGACGATAAGTTCAGAGGACTATCAAACCCTTTGGGAAATTACAAAGAATGCACCAACAAATCCTGTAAAGAATCCGTCAAATGATTATTTTACACTTTTCAAAGGTTCTACAAATCCTATTTATTATAACGAAACTGGTGCAAATATTACAGATAGCAATGATTACTATTTAGATTGTCGTGTATCTGATTATGAAGATATAGAAGACGCTGTCAAGGACCACACCAATGGCGACACCCCAATGTTTAATGCGCAAGTACCTTCTTCTCAAAGTATGTCCAATTTTTTAGTATTTATTGCAATAGCAGTTGCGTGTATGTTATTATATTTGTTGGTGATTAATATTCCAAAAATCATAAATTAAACCCATAATTATTATCGAATGGTTTAAATAAACAGTCATGGTTTATTATACTGCTCAAAGGCAACATTCTATATATAATTTCTTCTTCCATACTTTTGTTTTCAAAGAAAGAACTAAAATGTGGTGTAGTTATTGGAATATTTTTTAATGAGTGGGATAATGTTAAAAGTTCGTAAGCCACAAATATGGCCAAAACCCCTAAAAGTTTGTTGCAAAAAATAAACAAGGCGATGGCGACAACAATGATATAGATTTTTACTTCAGGTTTATCCACAAATATGGCTAATTTTTCATCATCGGTCCGACTAATTATATAGAGTATAAATATTATGGCAATGGCTAATTCACACTTATTATTCAGGAGCTTTGATGCGTAGTTCATATATTTAAATAAATATAAATATAATTTTATAAAATATATAAATGGCTTATTTGGGAAACAAAGGTTATACCATCTTAAAAAGTGACGTGAATGTTACAAAGGTAAAAACGGATTTGACGGCCATCATTCGTTCAAAACAATATGGCACCGAATCAAAAGTGTTTTTTTTTCGTGAATCCGCAAAAAAAATGTATCTTCCACGATTTTACGGAACCGAGCAATTCGGACCCGTTTCTTCATTAATATCGCCGGGCGATGATATTCATTTATCGTTTGTCGGGTCCTTGCGCCCATTACAAGAAACCATTGTCTCATCTTTTTTTGAAAAAGGTGCAAATGGATTAATTGAAGTGGGGTGTGGGCAAGGCAAAACAATTTGCGCTCTTAATATTATACAAAAACAAGGTAAAAAGACACTTGTTATTGTACATAAAGAATTTTTATTAAATCAGTGGATAGAACGCATAGAAGAATTTCTTCCGGGCACTCGTGTTGGACGTATTCAAGGAACCCTGATTGATATTCAAAACAAAGATATCGTCATTGGTATGTTGCAATCCCTTTCCATGAAAGAATATGATGTTTCAATATTCACATCATTTGGCTTTGTTGTAATCGACGAAGTGCATCACATTTCAAGCGATGTTTTCTCTAATTTTCTTTTTAAAGTAGTGAAACCTAATATGCTGGGGTTATCCGCGACCATGGAGAGAAAAGATGGCACCACGCCTTTTTTTAAAATGTTTCTGGGAAATGTCGTCTATAAACAAACTGAAAAGGAAAAGTTTGATGTTATTGTGCAAGCATATAAATATACCAACAACGACCCAGAATTTAACGAGGTTGAAACAGACATGCGCGGTAATGTAAAATACAGTACGATGATTACAAAAATATGCAGTTATAATCATCGGACCGAATTTATTTTAGATATTGTGGTAAAGTTATTAGAAGAGAATGCAGAACAACAAATCATGATTATTGCGCATAATAAAAACATATTGAAATATATTTATGATGCAATTAGTCACCGTTCTATTGCAACCGTCGGATATTATGTAGGCGGAATGAAAGAATATGAATTAAAACAAAGCGAACTGAAAAAAATAATCGTTGCTACTTATTCCATGGCGGCGGAAGCCTTAGATATTAAAACCCTCACCACTCTAGTAATGGCAACTCCTAAAACAGACATTGAACAAGCGGTCGGTCGTATTCTACGAGTGAAACACTCTACGCCAATTGTTGTGGATATTATTGATTCTCATAGTATATTTAAGAATCAATGGAAGAAACGATGCTCATTTTATAAATTGCACAAATATAAAGTAAAAATGTGTTGTGAAACTCCTGAAAAGAAATGTCTCATTCAGACTGGATGTAGTGGTACCCATTTTTGAAATTTTGAATCAAAAATACAATAAACCCTTATTTCTTTTTTATATTCGACCTCTTCGTCGTCACTGTCTTCATACTCATCCATCCCCCTTACTTTATGCGTAAATGCTTGTTTCATCATGACACTCGTTTTATAACTCGGAATCAATGCAATATCAACAAAATGGTTGTTGTCGTCTAATAAATTGTATATTTCAGTCTGACCATTGTATTGAGCTAAAAAGGTGCGACCCTCATTGATTTCCCGTTTTTCGTAATGTTTAAAAGGAATTTTTACAATTGTTTCATTATTATACTGCACATACTGAACTTTGTAGTCATCATTATACTCTTTTGTTTTACCAATATTCATCGGGTTCATTATAATAGGAAGACCTATCATTATTTTGTTTGACCGTATTTTTTGCTCTCTTAAAAGCTGGCAAATTATTTCCCACTTTTCATCAAACGGTTTATCGATAAATGTATTTCTGTAAAATATATTTTCGATGGTAATCATTTTTAACTTGTATGTATAGTTCATAAAAATTGTTCCGTATAAAATCGTCCCATGGCCTTTGCATAAAGACGAATTATAATGTAAGCTAATAGGATAAACCTTTGTAATTTTTTTGTTCGTCAATTCCAAGACAAAGCACACATTGCTCTTGTTATATGTAATAAACCAAATGAAACATTTTGTACCATAAGGAATTAACATGCAATTTCTCGAAACTTTGTTATGGGTTATTTTTTCATAACAAAGTTTAATATTAGGAAATAACCCTACAACTGCTGAAGTATCAAACATTATATTAATAACACATTTCTTTTTAAATAAGTTACGCCATTTGATTTAAAAACATTGACAATTCTTTTTTCATTTCCACCTCTTTTGGCTCTTCTTTTGGCTCTTTTGGTTTGTCTATATATCGTATTATTGGTTCCGTGAGCGCATCCTTTATAAAATGCAGAATATAATTTAATACTATAATAATAAGAAGAGAAAAAACAATTGTTTTAATCATTTACTATTTACAAATAGTTAAGTGCCGTGATTTTAACTAATCGGAAACAATATAAAAATTTTTTTACTAAATGGTTAATGGAAAAAGTGGCAATTATCATCGTGCAAAAAAATGGAGACATAAAACAATCCGAGACGGAAATTATTGAAGATGAATTGTACAAAAAATGTGGCTATAAAAAAAACACTGGATTTGAAAAACAGCATACATGGAAGTGTCGTATCAACGGAAAACTGACAACTATCTCTCTTTATGGCAAAATAAATGGTCGCGCTGGTTCAGAAAATAAATATGAATTTCCCCCTCCAGTAGATAAGGTTCTATATTTTGGTAATTGTGTTTTGATTTCCAAAATAAAGGATGAATATACCCCACTGACAAAGGATTTGTGGAAAACTATTTATACTAGAATGTTTAATGGCTTTGAAAATTTAAAAGATACCGAAGAAGAGGACGAAAATGAAGAAGACGAATTAGCATCTGTCGAAGATTGTTTAAAAACAAAAGAGGGTTATTTAAAGGATGAATTTGTTGTAAGTGATGATGAACTCTTGAATTATGATTCTGAATTGTCGGAAGAAGAATACGTTTAACATCTTTTATCTGTTGAACAGGAAGAATTGAAATATTTTGCATCGTTTTCATTATCCGGGTTTATACATCCACTTGTTTTACACCAATAGCACAACCCTCCTGTATTGTCGTAGCCGTTATTTAAACAGCTAGAACAATTTTTTCTCTCATTGCACGAAGAATTTCCCTTTATCCAGTTTCTTGGCAAGACTGAAAAATTCTCCACGGATTGATAAGTAATACTTATAATGATTAATAACAAAAAGAGACCAATTATTTTATATATATTTTTCATATATTATACATTTAATAAATTATAATTTATTCTATGAATTAATTAATGTTTCATCTATTTATTTTTTTTGTCGTTTTATTGATTTTTCTACATATCCGAAAACACCGATTAACATCAAACGATATGGAAGTTCTCATTTTTAATGGAAATAAGAATGATTTGGAAATAATGTGTGATTTGAAACAACCTATATTGTTTCAAATACATTCAGAAAATGAAAAACTTTTTTCAAATTGCAACTATGATTCTCTTGAAAAGAAAAATTATGACATGGAGCTTATCAAAGAACATGGTCTTTTATCCTTTTTTGAAACGAATTTTTTACGTCCTCATTCCTTTTCCTATCCCACCTATTCCATTATCATGACATCTACTGAATATTTGTATCATATTTCATTTAGACAATATTTTTTAGTGACGCAGGGTTCCGCAACAATTGAATTAGTACCTCCAAAACATGTCAAAATGAAAAATGATTATTACGAGATGAAATTTTCATGCGATGATATAGAATCGGAACAAAAAATCCCCGTTTCGTTGAAACAAGGCGATTGTCTATTTGTTCCATCTCTTTGGGGGTATAAAATCATACTGGAAGAATCCTCTATTTTGTCATTCAACTATAAGACACCGATGAACGCAATTTCATATACAGATTATTATACCATGCATTTTTTACAAAAAATGAACACTACATACAAGGTTTCGCAAAAAATTGAAAGTGTTTTATCACAGACGGAAGAGAAAAAAGATGACTAGTTGTTCGATTTGTCTAGAAGATATTGGTGTTACAAATTGCCTTTTAACAGAATGTGGTCATTCGTTTCATTCAAATTGTCTTATGCAGAATGTTGTTTATAACGGTTTTGGGTGCCCTTATTGTCGCACAGCGATGGCATCTGTTCCTGAGCAAGTTTCTGAACAAGACGATACATACGAGGAAGAAGACGACCCAGATGAGGATTATATTCTGCGCGGTTTGAGATTATTTAGCAATAGGTTGAATAATGAAACTCATGATAGAGAAGATGCGGAAAATGAATTATATGCGAATGGTGAAACATTTGGTATAAAACCAACTGTCGATTATGTTACTGAAAAATTAAGAGAACAAGGTATCACAATGGAAGATTTTGTCAAAGCAATGTTAAAAGACTTCAGTGAATATGAAGAAGAAGAAGAAGAATTTATCCGTACTGACGAAGATTTATTTGAAAAAGTACGCAGAACAATAATTAATTATCAATTAGGTTAAAATGATGTTCATATCTGGATTGTATAATATTTTTCTCAACTCAATAATACTTGTTTTTCCTTTCCGTTGCATTTTCTTTCCCCCTTTCTTTCCTCTTGTTTTCTTTCCTCCTATAACATGCTGAAACAAATTATCTACTGTAATCACTTCAACTGTTGTAATCTCTTGATACAATTGATTTAAATCAATTTCAAACTCATAAACAGATGACCATTTATTTGGCCGACCTTTAATATCTGCAAAACCACATCTAAGAAATGTTCGTCGTGTAGTAATAGTATCATCAATAACTTTACTTACTGGACCCATTTCATGATGAGGTAATGTTTCTATTTCTAACGGAACTATTTCGATATTAGTATTTCTTACGTTTTCTTCTTGGTAAGTTTCAGGATTTACAATTGTTTCTTCCAATGTCCCCATACGTGTTTGATTTATGGTAGAAGGGATATAACAATTTTTTCTACTCTTAAATTTACGACACGAAATAGCTGCTGGTGTAGAATGGTATGTTTTATCATTCGCAATACCCAATGTAGTTAGATTTTTTACTGCAACACTAAGTGCAGCATAATTCCCCCTTTTTAATTGCCCTTTGTTGCCTATCGGGGTGTCATATGGAATCAATAAACTTGCCCCTAATATTACTCTATCTCGTGGTAAAATATATGTCAATGTAAAATAATTAATATTGATAAAATTGTCATTGTCTTGATGAAATTGGTCACTATTGTGTGAAAGACGGCGATTATAATAAAAATCTATATACGCATAAAAACTGATTCCAGACCTTTCTTCTTTCCACTGGAATCTATCTTGAACAATTTTTGTTATATATAATGCTATATATTCTGCAAATATTGGAATGTCCATTAATTCCTCAAAAGTATCTCTATCTAAAGTTGTTGATTCAATTTCATCGAATAAATTATTCCAATCTACTTTTTTAAAACCTATTTTGTTCTCATCTACAGAGACTAAAAACACACCTAATGTTATAATATTTATAGGTTCATCTATTGTCATTTCTTCTGGTTCATCTGATATATGTTCTGGTTCATCTGATATATGTTCTGGTTCATATATATATTGTGTTCTTGGAGGACTATGAACAGGTGTTGTTCTTGGAGGACTATGAACAGGTGTTGTTCTTGAAATCATTGCCGAATCTTTAATTTGCGTTATTTTTTCAGAGATTAACCTATAAACCTCTTCAAATTTTTCATCCAACATATCATAATTTCTTCTACTGTTATAACGAGCAAATAACTCTGGCATACATATAGAATTTTCTGTTTCTATGCATTGTGGTCTAACAGAAAATTTCGCTTTGGAACGAGTAGAAACAGATAAAGGTATATAAGGCCTACGTCTTTTTCTGGTAGGAGTTTCTTCCATAATATTATACTATATAAAAATGCTCAAATTCGTCTCTACATTCATGGTCTATTATAAAAAACACTTGACTTCCTTTTGCTCTTTCTCTTGGTTTTGTGTTTAGTCTTAGAGTTGGGCTTTAATTCGTTATACTCATCCAGTGTATTTGATTCCTCATGTGTTAATTTTTGATTTCCATCCATATTATAAATAAATATAAAAAATAGAACACTTAATAATTATGGAATTGGATACAGCTATATACGTTTCTTATATAATATGGTATAGTTTTGGGATATTCGTTACATGTACAATTGTTGTGCAAATAATTAAAACTATGCAGAGATAACACGTATTTTTTTAAATGATTCTTTATTAGCAATCAATAATATTTTCACTCGGAATGTTCCGTCTTCTCCCTTCCATTTTGTAATCAAATTTAGTTCTGAAATATATATACAACCATTTATTGCAACTCCGTTAAAATCACGCTGGTCTTTAATAATATTCATCAATTTACAATTGTTTTGCACCTTTTTAATATCCTTCATCTTCTCGTTGATAAAATCAATACGTTGCATCCATTTTTCACAAAATTCTTGACCTATATTTTGGAGGAAAGATAAATTTACTATATCTACAAGTCTTCGTATGGGTGAAGTAACATGCGCATATTCAACGTTTAACATTCCATGAATCTTCTTTTCTTGTGTGTATTCTCCAAACCAATTCATCCATGCTGAAAAAATATGAGGTTGGTCTCGTGGAGCTATTTGTGTGACTGAACGCATAATCCCTCTATCTAGTCTTTTGGCGCATTCATGGTTCATGAAAATCATCAAATAAGTAATCATATTATAACTATCTGTCGGCATTTCCATCGAAAAATGTTGCGATTGTGATAAAGATTGAACAACCTTTAACATGCGTTTATAATGTTTTGACGCCAATAGCGATGGCTCTTCATACACATAATTTTTATTTATTTTTACACATTTCGTGTAAAAAGAAATTGTTTTACCAATTTCCATTACATAGACATTTCTATAACAACCTTCTTTTAAACTACAAATCGTTTCCAATGGTTGAGGCAACATGCTTCTTTTCTTCTCCGGAAGATAGATTGTCGAAACTTTGTCTGTAAATGCATCCCACAAGTTAAATTTTTCAATAATTACTGGGACATTTGATATATATACAGATACAATGGGCTCCCCATCTTCATAGTGAATACTCACGGCATCATCAAAATCAGTGGTCGTTTCAGAATCAATTGTAAATACAAACTTATCCTCCTCCCCAATGGTTTCTTCCGGAAGATTCTTTACACGATTAAAAAAAGGTTTGAGAGATTCTACCAACTTTCTACGATGCAATTCAAACTCGTAGTAAGATTCGAGATTGTTTACAGAACCGAGACAAGATTCCACAACACCATATTCTTCGCTCGTTTTTCTTGCGATTGCATAATAATCTTCATTTAATTTTGAAAAAGAAGGTTTCTGTGTATAAGTAATTAAAAAAGGGTCGTATCCCTTTGGAATGAATTTATAAATTGTTTTACCGTTTTTTTTTCCAAAACTATTTTTAAAAGAAATAATACCAATCATTTACATAAAAATACATTATTATCATTAAATTAATATTAACAATACAAACAATTGACATTTAAAGTGTGGGAAAATTATCTTGATATAACATTTCAGTCAAAGATTGTGCAATCGGCAATTTTGTCTCAGATTGCAGGTATAATTCCGGGCATTCTTGTTTTAAATCCCTATCCGACAATACGAAAATATCACCATCGCTTTCATAATCGCTCTCCTCGCTCTCATCGCTAGAAATTTCCACTTTTCCATGCATCTTTTCCAAACGCATTACAAGAGAGTTCATGTCCTCCGTGTGCTTTTTTGCTTGTTCGAACAACATATTTTCTAGTCTCTGCATTTCTTCGCCGTGTCTTTTTTCCTGCTCGACAAGTCTGCCTTCAAAATTCGTTCTTGTATCACGTTGATATTTTGCAAGTGTAGCGATTTCTTCATAGATTGAAGTGATTGTCGTAGTAAAAAGCTCCTTGTCAATATTTTTTCTGCATTTCAGAAAACAATCCTCCACCACTTCTTCCATTGCTTTACAATCTGAAGCAAGTCTCTCGTATTTAAGCTCCAATGTTTCCGCTCGCAAAGTACCAATACTATGTTTGAACTCCAACTCTTTCTTCAAAAACTCGACCTCTTTCAAAACTGGTAAAACGTTCATTGCTGAATCTGTCATCGTTTATTTATTCATACCCAAAAAAATAAATTTCAATTTTTTTGTCCTAAATATATCATGAAAACAATTCTACTATTTTTTGTGTCGATAAATGCTTGCCAAACATTCGTGATGCTATCTTTTTTATCAAAATCTGCGAAAAACGGTTTTTTATTAGCTGTCATATAATCAAATGTTTTAAATCTACTTGTTCTTTTTGGTGTAATGATTTGCTTGCAACGAAACGAGTCAATGTCGCACACGAAGCCATCTTCCTGTAATCTATACTCTAAAATGCTCGTGACCAATTCTTTTTTATACACATCTTTCATTATCATTTTCATCAAATTGCCAGAAACATTTTCGGAAATTGGAACAGTCATTTTTGCCATATCCATGACAACTGATGCTGTATGCTTCAACCCCAACATATCGTGGGTGACTATCTCATTTTCTTTTGCCATTCTCATTGCATATTCTTCGCTCTTTTTTACCGACTCAATCATTTTTCCAGTTGTCACTATGATTGGTTTTGGATGTTCATACTGAAGAATGTTGCCAAACATCCGACTTGCCATCTGATACGCTTTCACATTGTCATTGATTTGTGAAAGAATTGCGTGTGTGAAAAAGAATTCGGATGTTTGAAATGTGATGCCACGTGAAATGCAATCATGACCCGTGATGACAAATGGATATCTGTAAATTTCGAGGGAATGATAAAGGTAAGCAATTTTTTTGCCAATTTCTTCCTCGCCATATAAAGGAATTGGTGCGCTAAGATTCGGAAAATAAATGCATTTATTCTCACCATTCAGAAGACATACAACAACATTTTTCTTCAATAACAACTTACAAATTTCATAATGAGAACTTCTCTTTCTATTACCAGGGATAAACAATCTCATACCTGGCAACAATGTAGTGGAAGAAAGAACCTTCTGAATGTACTGAACTGTACTATCTGGAATGTTACATTCTACAAACGTACAATGCTCAGAATTTTGATAACTTTTCAAGAATGTTTCTGCGTAAGGTAAAACGCGGATTTCCCCAAATTCTTTCAGACACGAATCTTGTGTTGCACTAATCACGACAACGCTTTCCAATTTACTCCATTCCTTTAGCTTTGCTATTTTTCTCTTCCAAAGACCAATGTACGCATCTCCTTCATCCATCCAAATATATATTTTTTCTAAAAACTCTTCGTCCGATTCTAATGCATCTATTAGCGTTTCTATTGCATCAAATCTCGTCCTATTTGCACAACAAACAATGGTTGTGACACCTCGCATGATTTCTTCATGAATGTTCTTTTTTGATTTTCCCGAATGCCATACTAGTGTTTCTGGTCCCATTCGAGTACTTGTTTGTTCCACCAATGATTTATTATTCGATGAAACAATAATATGAACACCTTCTAATTGAAGGATTCGTTCCTTCATTTTTGCTGTTTTTCCACTTTGTGCTGGAAGATATAATGATGAACATTTAACATTCGCTTGTCCCATTAAGTTTTTTGTCACCTACTTTTTCCCTTTTTCATAAATTTTTGTCATCTTTTTTTTCAATTTTTTTGGTAATTTTTTTTATCAAAAATTTTTTCAATTTTCCAAAATTTGCCAATTTTTGCCAATTTTTGCCAATTTTTGCCAAAATTTTTGACAAAAAAAAGTTGCTGGGTTCCGGAAACGCGCTCTACCAATTGAGCTACAGAGGCATTAGGTACCTCTGGTGGGATTTGAACCCACTACCTCGTGCTAATAATGCAAATTTAGTTGCTGCAAGAACCCATTGTTCCCACTTTACTGATGGAACAACTCAGTGAATACTTGTGAAATTTTGTAGTATATAATATTAAAAACATTCATGTTTAGAGAATAATGGAAGTTGTCGATATAGAAGAATTTGCACAAACAATTTATCAAATGAAAAAAGAAATACGAAAAAGAGACGAAGAAATCGAAATATTAAAAAAGGAAATAGAAAAACTACAAGAGATTGTCGACAGATTAAGCTAAATTTTATTTGCCAATAACAAATATGTTAAAAATATCCCGAAAAAGTTTTTGGAAAAAAGGTCCAAAATATTATAACACATGTTTTTTGTTTTATATGGTAAAATGGCAGCCACACCATAAAGCGACCATATAATGAAAAAATAATAAAAGAGTTGATTACTACCATAATTCGTATAAATCATGTAATAATAAATCAAAAAGGGGATGAACCCTAGTCCGACCCCAACTAATACAGGTATCGCTTTAACTTCCCCCAAATAACCAAAGAAAAGCATCGCCCAATTAAGTATTAAAATAGTGAGAATGATATAAAATTCGCTCCAGAAAACCTTTAAAAAATCCAACTCGGTATTGGTACGCAAAAATATCGTATAAAAAATTAAATTTACAAGCATGACGGGTGTTGTGATGGTCCAATCCATGTACCGTACCGGTGTAATATTAGTTATAGATTTGAAATTGTACAACCAATAAATATAAAATGCACCTTCTATAAATTGTACAATTACTTCTAAAACCATCATCTGTTTTAATATGAGAAACCGGGACGGTACTTTGATAAATAAGGATAAAACTTCGATAATTCCAGTAATCATTTGCACGATGATAGATAAAAGCAGGGAAGAATAAACACCTTTCATACAAAATTGTAGATAAAATAATTTTACGGGTTTATCGTTCCCTTTCTAAATACATTTACATGGATTATTTCGTTTATATTATTATGAACCCAAATTATTTAAACGGACTCTCTCGCCCAGACAAGAAAAAACAATTGAGAATGCTTTTGAAGTCAAGGAAAATGTACAAGAAAGGCAAGTTTTATACGCGTAAAAGCGTGCCGTCTTATAAAAACAAAACATCAAAACATATAATAAAAGCGCGTAAAATATATAACACAGAGATTATACCAAGCAAGGAATTGTCCCGAAAAACAGGTTGTAGTGTATCAGCTTTAAAGGCAATTGTACGAAAGGGAGAAGGTGCGTACTATTCATCTGGTTCAAGACCGAATCAAACACCTCAATCATGGGGTCTGGCTAGATTAGCCAGTGCAATTTCAAGCGGAAACGCAGCAAAAGTCGATTATCATATTCTTGAAAGCTGTGACCATAAAAAAATGGCATTTAAATTGGCAAAAAAGAAAGTAAACAACTAATATATGTTCGGAATATTTACTAAAAAGTCTCCCGAATTAGGGATGAGTAACTTTTTTGACTTTATTTGTGCGGTTTTTTCACGTATTGCATATACAGAAGACCCCATGCCTCTATTTTTAATTTCTGGAGTTTGCAGAATTATACCAAAAGAAGTATTAGAAAAATTCAATGTACCCATCGAAGAAATATATGACGAAGAAAAAATTTTCAAGTTAGACACTAACCCATCAAATTTACCACTTAGAACATTTAACGGGAAAAAATATATAGATTTTACAGGTTATGCAAAAGAAATAAACAAACTCATCGAAGATACTCAAAATAGTAAATTCTATACCAAAGAAACAAACCCAGACATAAGTATTATTAGCATTGCCGACTCTAATTATGGAGATGTTTTGGTTATATGCATGACATTTTTAAATTATATATTTACAGCATATCGTGGAACATATAGCACAAAATCAATGCAATCGTATGTTCGAGGAAGTTCGGTTAGACCCGTACAAATTAATAGTAGTGGCACTAAAGCTATACGAGGAATCGCCAAAATAACACTTGAAATAAAATATGCAGTGTTAAATGCCAATCAATATCTTGCAAAAGATAGGGTTTTAACACCTGTATTTACAGGTCATTCATTGGGAGGCGCAATGGCAACTATTATGGCTAATGATTATTGCATAAATCCTGTAAAACAATCTCAACTGAACTCTAAATGTATTTGTGTAACATTTGGAGCACCCAAAACGTTATCAAATAGTACATCTGAAGCATTATGTAGCTATATAATAAGAGGTGATTTATTATTTCATCGTTATTCTAACAATGGTGACCCTGTCACATCCATACCTATCGGGTTTTATCATCCATGTTCGAATGCAAATGATAAAAAGAATGGGAATCGTGTCAGAGTATCAAGAGATTGTACAAGTGCTACTGTGTTAGAAGCAAAAAGCAGTTTGGTACCAGCGCGAATAGATTATGAAAAACCGATTAACTGCACAACTAGTAATACAGGCCCTACCTTTTTTACAAAGGCTAAAAGTGGAGCGAATATGTTTGAACATATATCATATTTATCAGTTAGTTTCATCAAAGCCGCAGATTTAATACATTTATTTGTAAGTTCAATGATTAGTGCAACAGAAATTGGAAGAGTTGAAACAACAAATTTGTCGCTCAATCTAACAGAAAGAGATACAGAATATAGAATTATCCTCTCTATTGGGAATAGTGGTGTTGGTAAGTATATTATAGTTTTTGGAGATTTAAAAAAAATGGAAACAATGGTTGCTGGGGTAGATGTTTCCGAAGATACAAAAGATGATGACAAAGTTTTTGATAGAATAATGAACAATCCACCAACGAATATTCAGTTTAATGGTAGTGCAAGCAATTCCTTACCCGTTTTGTTTCCTAAAAAAGTTCCAGAAGAAGAGTTAGAAGATTATAATCAAAATTACGAAACATTATTAGGTAAGATAGAGAATGTTTCTGAACCAGTCATATCCGAGGAAGAACTCAAAAAACTACACGAAACATTAATTCATGAAGCAGAAACTGCAGAAAATGCTAATATTGAACAGGTTAAAGCAGCCGAAGATTTTGTAGCTGAACTTGAAAAACAAGATGCTGTTGAGACTCAAGATGCTGTTGAGACTCAAGATGCTGTTGAGACTCAAGCTGCTGTTGAGAAAGTTGCTACGGACGAGTCTAAAGTTGCTATGGATGAGACTAAAGTTGCTATGGATGAGACTAAAGTTGCTATGGATGAGACTAAAGTTGCTACGGACGAGAAAGTCGCTGAGACTAAAGGTGGTAGAAAATCAAAAAGAAGAACAAAAAGAACAAGAAGAAAAAAGAGTAAAAGGAATAAAAGGTCGCGAAGAAGGAATTCTACACGTAAAGGTGGATGAGGCCCAAAAATTTTTTAAATGATTAATAACCGGAATGACTGGTATTCTTATACTACGACAATGGTTATTTTTCAATAACTGTTTCTTTCGAAATTAGCTTAATAATCTTTTGGTTATTTTCTTCCTCGAATTCCGAAACAGACTCTTTCACAATATTCAAATAATCTGTATTTTTATTGCTTTTTGGGTCGGCATATCCTGGGTTTTTATGCGTCCAGTTTGAGATTTGTTTGATATTTTTCTGCGCAATATTTTTAATGGCAAGTGTTATTTTATTTCTTTCATGGTCTTTTTCCCATGTTTTATCTTTAATATAAAGAATATCTCGTTTCAAATCGCAACAATGAATAGGGCGTTTTGTAATATCTAAACTTCGCAACCCTTTTAAAAAAATATTGGATATTCCTTCCACATACCCATTTTTACCAACATATTCTAAATCACTAATTCCAACCGATAATGTATTTATAAATTCCGTAATCGAAATGGCTTCTTTGCACGTTTCATTTAAAAAAACATTCAAATTAAACTGATTAATAACCACCTTCGATTTCATATTAGTGATTTTTTCATGCAAAATCTTATTTTCTCGAGACTGTTCTAATAATAAATCCTTGAACTCGTTGTTTTGTTTTATGATTTCATCAAACTTGTTTGGAAGAAAACACTCCTTCTGGTGACGCAAAAGGCTCGGAAGGTGTTTATACATTTTCCCACAACTGCATTTATGGTGTGGTTCTTTTTGGTTCTTTTTTGTTAGCATTTTAGAACCATTTGTGACTGAAATGTGTTTTAGCGTAAGAATGTGTCTTTCATAATTTGGTTTATGAGACGTAGTAAAGTCACACTTTTCGCAAAAAAAAATGCGTTCTTTTTTGTTAGCATTTTTTAGCATTTGTACCAATTTACAGAAAATATTTAAGTTTTTTTACAATAATAAAATTTTACAAGGTTC
>Ga0066180_10000002_pt1 | contig 38653 bp, 36 predicted proteins | sample LauGreSBDMM110SN_4_FD_59338 | JGI IMG/M metagenome (GOLD analysis project Ga0066180, IMG submission 59338) | Freshwater lake microbial communities from Lake Michigan, USA - Su13.BD.MM110.SN (version 2) (version 3) | ecosystem: Environmental > Aquatic > Freshwater > Lake | place: Lake Michigan... | reverse complement strand
CCTGAGCCATAACGCAGCACCGTTGCTGACCGTTGAGGCTTTGATGTGTGTTCTAGCTCGCTAGCCTGAACTTACGCTCAATTTCTACATCGATGTTATCTATTCATTCCCTTCTTACCCCTACAGTTGCAGTATTCACCAAGCCCCCGCTAGCAATAAAAAGAGGCCAAAAGATAAAATGAATTCGATTGGAAAAACCCATGAGCTTTGCAGTCATAGCCTCCCTCACAATTAATCGCATTCACAACCAAATCTTTGAAGTAGCCCTTAAAGTGCTCTCTCAGGCTACTCGCCGTAAACGCGGCTGTATTCAATACGATGTATATGAAAGCTCCGACAGACATGGCTCTTATTCCATCGTAGACGTATACATGCCAGAAAAGGATTACCTGTCACATCGCGAACAACAACGGATCCTAGATTTTCGTCAGCTCGCAGCCCAATTATTCAAAGAACCACCAGTTGTCCTACGTGGAGAGCAAGCCTGGTAGGCAAAAATGCAGAAAAAATGCGATGTTGTAATCATTGGAGCCGGTGTTGTCGGTCTTTCAACAGGAATCGCCCTCCTGCAAAGCCGGCCAAGCCTCACAGTAATAATTGCAGAAAAAGAGAGAGAGATCGCCCTACACGCAAGTGGCCGTAACTCCGGGGTAATTCATGCAGGCTTTTATTACTCTCCCAATTCCCTAAAGGCTAAATTCTGTCGCGACGGTAACTTTGAACTCAGAAAATTGGCAAAGAAGTATGGGATTCCAATAAAGGATGTTGGCAAAGTTGTCGTTGCTAAAAATGAAGATGAAGATTCACGGCTAGGTACCCTTTTCGAGCGTGGAATTGCTAACGGGGTAGAGTTAGAAATTCACCCTCAAGAGAAACTCAAAGATTTCGAACCGTTAGCGATTACACACAACCGATTTATGTGGTCACCCAATACTGGAATATCCGACTCAATATCAATAGTGAATGCAATGCGAGATGAGTTTCTTTCCCTCGGAGGAGAAATTTATTTCAACACAAAAGTTAACTTAACTGAGTCTCGTGGAGAAATTCATGACTCAAGCAACCAATTCATCTTCAAGTATGTAGTTAACGCAGCTGGTGCACAAGCCGACAGAATTTCAAGATCAGTCGGCATTGGAACTGAGTATGCGATGTTGCCCTTTATGGGCGTGTACCGAGCAACCAGCGAAAAGAACCTTCCATTACAACGTCTAGTTTATCCTGTCCCCCATCCGATTAATCCATTCCTTGGCGTCCACTTCACACTAACAATTGATGGAAAAGTAAAGATTGGGCCAACGGCAATTCCAATTGCGGGGCGTGAACAGTATTCATTCACAGAAGGCTGGTCAGGTTCAGATATTGCTCAAGCTCTAAAGGGAATGAAGTCCTTGATTACGGGTGACTCACATGACTTTGGAGCAATCCTCAAGAGTGAATGGCCAAAGATCATTCAAAAACTATTGGTGAAAGAGTCAACAGAACTTGTTCCCACAGCTGTAGGGGTGAAGGATTGGCATAGAAAACCTCCAGGAATCCGTGCCCAATTAGTTCATTTACCAACAGGGAAACTTGAACAGGATTTTGTTGTGACTAGCCAAGCAAACGCCACTCATGTCCTGAACGCTGTTTCGCCTGGATGGACAAGTTCGATTCCCTTCGGAAGATATTTAGCAGATGAAATCATCCTTCAAAGAGTTACGAATTGATTTTAGTACATGTGTTTAGGGGGATAACAACAAATACCCAAAAACCGAGATCAATCACATCATGGAGGACCCCACCAACCTGGTTCACAACACAATCCCAATACTAAACGTTGCGGCACTTATTTGTGTCCATAACCGTTAAATATACAAACCCATTCCTTACCCGTATCTCTAGCCGGATAACTAATCTTTAATGTTAGCTTTTAATTTTTCTACATGAAATATATCTCGAAAAGAATTAGCAACGCATCGCTTGCTAAATTCAACTACAAAGTAAATAGATTACACTTACCTTTTTCAAGTTAAAGTAACAGATAGATATTTAGTAATTACAAATGTAGATATCAACGTAATGATAGAGGGCTAGTCGTTCTAAATTTTTTGACAAGGCATCTTAGATAGCTTCAATCGATCCACAGACTCTAAGTTACTTCCAAACTATGATGACATTTCCATCATATGTGTATGGTTTTTCAGGAAAAATCTGAGAATTAGGTATTAGACGGATTAAGTCGGCTAATGAATACCCACCTAATTGGTTTGCAGATAAATTGTTCCACGTGATGTAACCTGATTTTGATTTCAAGATAACATTGTACAGATAAGCAGTCTGTATTGGCTTAGCAATTTCTGAAAATGCGTAATTACTGATGACAACATCAACACTGCAGGATTCAGGCACTCGTCCATCTCGAAATTCAAGATTTCCTTGCATACCATGAGAAGTAACAAATTTCTTGGTTAACTCTAAGACCGGAGGAATATCATAGAATATGTAGTTGGATGTTGGGGATAACTTGTCGATCAAACTTGCCTGTCCTCCAAAACCAACTCCGATTTCAGCAATAGATTTGTCCTTTAGTGGAGCAATCAAACTTTCAATCTCTAGAAAAACTTTTAGGTAGCGAAGTAAGGTGGGTGAGAATGTTCCAAAATTTGAGAATTTATACCTATTTGGATTACCAACTGCATCAATCTCCTCAATTACCTTGGCATACCTTGGTTTCCATTCCCCAAAAGTTTTTATCTCGCTCAAATAACCTAAACCTTGTGCATAAGAAACGTGGTCAAATGCTTGAACTAAAACACTGTACTTTCGGAATTCAACAAAAGTAGAATCATCGCTAGCAGCCATTCCACACATCGTTGAGTAAGATGGCATAAGAGCACTATCAGTAATCGACGAACCGCGGGGTTTCAAGCTATCAATGACGGGGATAAGAATCAGACGGCTATTCCTTATTTTGTGGATGCCATTAATTAACCCAAACTGAATGACAAATACGATAAACCTAGAAATTTTCTTCATAGCTAAAGTTAATGGGTGAAGCCATTTATTTTGGGATCTACCCAAGCCAACTACGACGTGGGTGTAAATTGACCAAATTCGAACAACCCTATGGGTGACATCGTTCATAGAGAGAATCGAACCCTTTTACTTTTGGCCTACCTGTGGCTGGAAAACTAAAGCACAAAACACAATCAAAAAGATCAACGCAATCATGGAAGCTCGCACCAACCTGGGTCACAACGCGGCGCCATTACTAAACATTGAAACACTGATGTGCTTCCTGGCCCGCTAGTGCCTTTTCAACCCCATTTACAGGAGGTAACCTATGGCTATGAAGCGACTCGGGTTATCACTAATTCTAATTCTGGCTCTTTTGCAACCCACCTCGGCTCACGCAGCATCTCCGTATGACGGCCCCCCATCCGACATCAAGAGTTTCGAACAGAACCTACTTGAATCAATTGCAACTATTTCTTGTAGATATAAAAAGGGAATTGGGTTTTTTGGCACGTACTCACTTTCACAAGAATCTAAAGACAAAGGGCAAAACTCACTCCTTGTGACAAATCAATCTCTGATTAATGATTGCATTAGAACTAGTGGGGAAGCAATATCCATCGGATTTAATGGAAAGAATTACAACTCTGTTTACTCGGGCTTTAATGTTGATGGGTCTGATTTAGCAACAGTTATCTCATCGCTTTCCCCACCTAAAATCAGTCTTTATGACAATTACTGGCCAAAACTTGGAAGTTGGGTTTACGTCGCATATTTTGTTGAAAGTTTCGGAATCATTTTTCGAAGCTCTAAGGTCCAATTGATAAATGAATCAACCTATGTAATTGCTATTGAAGGGATCACTCCTACACCCGCATATGGCGGACTGGTTTTTAACTCTGATGGAAATTTCATGGGAACTGTTGCGATGATGGGTCCAGGAACGGCTCCCGCGGGGATGCTAAAAGTTCACGGAGCACCTTTGCAATGTGAAATATCTGGAATCCAGCGTGCAACGATCACACGTTGCTCCGAAGGATTTCGCGACAAAATCTGGACAATCGACCCTCCTTCAGGAATTGTGACGCGACCGACTCCTAAACCCACCCCAACTCAAACAACCTCAACAGTTTCTAGAGAATTAACTTCAGCACAACTCACAGCCTTACAAGCAGCTCAGCGATTCGAGAGCGCGCTAGATGCTTGTGATGCCGAGTTCGACAGACTAGATCAACCAACCAAGGAGATAGTTGAAGGATTTGAATTTCTAAGCTTATGCCATTCAATGGATTCTGATTTTGAAGAGTTCAAGAGCGAAATTGAAGATTACGATCTTCGCTCTTCAAACATTTCTCAGGGAGTAGCAATCTTTGGCAGACTAGGTAATTCGATCGACAGATTAACCCGAGATCTGGGTGCGATTAAGGCCATTGCGGCCGGTTCCCGTTCAACAATTACAACATTTGCACGCACCTTCTCAGAAATACAGGGATGGCTGGATCAAACATCGGAAATTTGGCCAGAGATTGAAAATAGAGTTTCTATTTTGCCCAAAGCCACTCAGGCGTTGATTAAAAAGAATGCCAGTTACAAGAAAGCGGTGACCTTATCGGAAGAGGCAGAAATCAAGGGTGAGGAACTAGCCGAAATATCTGATTCGGCTTCATCTGCAGATTCTTTAGGGGAGCTAAAGACTGCAATAAACGATTTATCGAAGCTTAAAACTTCATTGAAGAGTTACCAAGAGTTTTCAAACAATGTAAAGGTAATCGAAAAACTAATTCCTGCATTTGTTTGCACAAAGGGGCAGCTTGTTGCCAATCTTCCAAAAACTGGGAAATGCGCCCCAGGATATTCAAAGGTATCTACGAAGTAGACCAGCACTTACTTTTTTAAGCGCAAACCCCACAAAGTAACTCGCACCATAGCCTCAACAACTATTTTCATATTCATCTTGCTCACACCAAACTCGCGCTCCACAAAAGTAATTGGAACCTCTTTAATCTTTCCATCGAAGGCTAATACTTTTCTAGCCATTTCGATTTGAAAACAGTATCCCTGACTCTTTACGGTAGAAAAATCAATACGGCGAAGTCCTGAACTCTTGAATACTCTAAAACCTGCAGTCATATCCTTAACGTCTGACCCCAACATAAAGCCCGCATACTTATTTGCACTACGCGAAAGAATCTCACGTTTCTTTGCCCAGTTCTTTACTGAGCCACCCTTGACCCAACGAGAACCAATGACTAAATCAATACTTGGATCTGCATAAAAAACCTCTAGTAGCCGCGCGAGATCTTCTGGTCGGTGGGAACCATCTGCATCCATCTCAACCATGGCTTCATAACCGTGCTCAAAACCCCACTCAAACCCAGCAAGGTAAGCAGCACCAAGGCCCGCCTTTTCCTTACGGCGTAGGATAAAAATCCTGCCCTGCAGTGCGCTCTGATTGAGTGCTTCAACCGCATCAGCCGTGCCATCAGGTGAGCCATCATCAACCACCAGAATGTGAACCTCAGAAAGTAACTGACACACCTTCGAAATGAGCCTCGGGACGCTCTCAATCTCGTTGTAGGTAGGAATGACTACCAATGTCCTAGGCGCAACCATGTACAAATTATTACAGTCTCTGCCTTATTCCGTGATCATCCAAGCTCTCAGATTGGTCAAGAGCACCCCTTTCTATAGGGCAAGATTTGCCTATGCGCTTAGACCATGTCTCATATGTGACTTCCCATGATCAGTTAGCCGACACAGTCCAACGCCTTGGCTCACGCCTTGGCAGTACCTTCGTAGATGGCGGAGTGCACCCACGCTTTGGCACACGCAACTTCACAATGCCGCTTCAAAACGGCCAGTACATCGAGGTTGTCTGCCCACTTGATCACCCAGCAACAGAGCAAACTCCTTGGGGCAAAGCTGTTAGTAAGAAGGCACAAGAAGGCGGCGGCTGGCTCACTTGGGTTTTTGCAACAGAAGATATTTCAAAGGTCGAAGAGAAGTTCGGACACGATGCAATCGAAGGTCACCGTACACGCCCAGATGGGACCGACCTTAAGTGGAAGCAAATCGGAGTCAATGAAATTACTGACTCGCGTGAACTTCCATTTTTCATTCAATGGTTAACCGCTGATCACCCATCACAAGACGGAAAAGCAGTTGCTTCTATTGAGAAAATTACGATCGCCGATACTGACCATCTTTCAGACTCTTGGTTTAAGTCAGAGATTCTTGGTGGATTAAATGGCGCCGATATTGAATTTATTGACCCCGCAACAAATGATGGCGAATACGGAATTGTTGCGGTGCACTTAATGACGCCTAGTGGGATTGTTAGATTGGACTAGGCACTTGATTATCAATCAAAGACATTTAGCAATCCATGTGTCTAATCTGGAGAAAGGGATTGAGTTTTATACTGCCCTAGGAGGAGCATTCTCTAGCATGGATTTAGAAAAAGGTGAATTTATTGAAAGCATGATGAATAAACCAGGAGTGATCTTGAAGACTTGCAAAATTCATTTTAGAGATGGTTCTAGAATTGAGCTGATTGAGTTTCTTTCAGAGTTTCATGCAGGTGCTAAACAGATTGACTCTTCCCGAATCTATAACCTTGGTTATCATCATGTAGCTTTCACTGTTGACAACTTAGAAGCTGCAATTGAAACAGTTATTCAACTGGGAGGCAAAAGAATCGGTAAAACTATGCTTGCCGGAAGAAATCATTCAATTCATGCCATTAAGGCAAATCATGTTTATATGCTTGATCCTTTTGGCAACCTATTACATTTAGCCCAAGACATAAAGTAACTTCAATGAGTGAGGGGTCGCGCAATGACTAACGGACGCAAAGAAGAGATTAGACTCCTTAATGCACACGGACCATACGAACATGGTATTTGGAGCGACACCAATTTTACAAAAGAGTCTCTACAAGACAAAGCAGGGACATTGCTCTTTTTTTCACGGTCATTCGATCTAGTTGAACGCATAGCCTCAGAGTTGCTTTCACTTTATACGATAGAGCAACTCTCAGAGATGACTATTCTGGATATTGGTTGTTATGATGCTTGGATACTCCATCAATTAAATCGCAAATTCAATTTTAAGAGAGCGGTTGGAGTAGAACCGAGAGAAAAGAACATTAAAAAGGGAATGTATGCGAGAAAATTCTATGGAGTGAAATGCGATATTGAAATTTTTCAAGGAACTATCGATAGTGCTACAAAAGTTCTTAACGGAGAGACCTTCAGCATTGTCTTATGCCTCGGTACGTTACATCACGTTGAATCCACTCCTGATTCAGTCGCCAAGCTTGCAAGTTTAAGTACGAATCTATTGATTTTGGATTCAATGGTAATTGAAAGGCCTAAACATGATGAGAACTCGATTCTCGCCCTGCTAAATCTAAAGGATATAGTTTACCTAAATGAAGAAGCAGATTGGTCAATCGCTGCATTCAAGTTTGAGAGCCCATATTTAGATGGAAGTACTGCTGTGGCCAATATCGTAAATGTGCCAGAAGAGCGTCTTATCAAAATGGCGTTGAAAAGATCGTCTTTTCATATTATTTCTACATCATCCCCGGAGGAGTCTTTCTACAATAAGAGATACCAAAATTTGCGAGGCGTGAAAGAGGCTTTCATTGTGGCTAAGAAATTAAGCGACAGAGTCCTTCCTACAGGTGAATGGTGGCAGGACAAGGCCCGCCTTCACGAGCGAAACAATGTATTTGAAGTCTTGGACTTAGAAGTCTTGCTCTTGTGGCTTAAGAAACTCAATTTTAGGGAGGAATTAGATTACTTGCAAAAGATGACTTTTCCCAAGGATTTTAGTAGTAGTTTTCGATCTAGAGTTTTGTTTTATTGCAGTATAGATCCGTCTGGAAAGTTTCAAAAAAGACTTTTAATGCTTTATAAACTACCCATAGCACAGAGAGAGATCTTAGTTAATCTAAGTCGCAATCCCATTGACAAGATTAGACTAGAGGTAGGCAAATCTTTGCTTCAAAATGGGCATTACCTCCCTACGATCAGTGTTTTGGCAAAAATTCTTGATCGGGATGGTGCCGATTGGAGGTCTTTTTATCGCGCGACGTATCTCTCGAATCTAGCTTCAATGAATCTAGGTAACTCGTCAGATCAGAATTATTTTGAAAATCTGTTGAGGATTTCTAATCCGGAATGGCCGATCACAAATCAAGAGGGTTTGGATTGGCTAGAGAATTGATAAAACTTCTCTGTTGGAAGATTTCACACCTGGAACTTGAGTTCTGGGTTAGAAAGCGACAAATTCAACTCTGGAATAGAAACATGGTGGATCAAGACTTAAGTTCATGGAAATTCATTTAAAAGTCCCTTAACATCGAATTCATTCATTTTGAATATACTTGTATATCTGAATGACTCAAGCGTCGAAGTATGAACTAACTCAACTTAGAGATATCCGCATCAACCATTAGTTCTGCGAGCTCTTTCCAATAAGTTTTGGCGGCCCACTTCAATTCATTTTTAACTTTTGTTGGATCGCCAATCAACGCATCAACTTCAGTTGGCCGAATGTATTTTTGATCAACCTCAACGTGATCTTTCCAGTTCAAACCAACACGTGAAAATGAAACCTCCACAAAGTCTTTGACTGTAGCACCAACACCGGTTGCCACAACATAATCCGAGGATTTGTCTTGCTGAAGCATCAACCACATAGACTCCACATATTCTTTTGCATAGCCCCAGTCGCGTACCGCATCTAAATTACCTAAAAATAATTTCTTCTTTGACCCGTTAGCAATTTCTGCGACCGCTCTAGTGATTTTTCTTGTAACAAAAGTTTCCCCTCGGCGCGGTGACTCGTGATTAAAGAGAATTCCATTGGTTGCATGCATTCCGTAACCTTCTCGGTAATTCACAGTGCACCAGTAAGCCATCAACTTTGCGGCCGCATATGGACTGCGTGGCTTGAAAACACTCTCCTCATTTTGCGGAGGGGGCGTTGAGCCAAATAACTCCGATGTACTTGCCTGATAAAAGCGAGTATTAATTTCTGCAGAGCGAATAGCCTCTAACAGGCCCACAGCACCAACTGCATCTACTTGACCAGTGTATTGGGGCATTGTGAAAGAAACCTGAACATGTGATTGAGCTCCAAGGTTATAAACCTCAGTCGGCTCGATTTCACGTACTAGGTTCGTCAACCCAACTCCATCGATTAGGTCTCCATAGTGCAAGAATAGTTGTGGATTTGTCTCATGTGGATCCTGATAAATATGATCAATGCGTGAAGTGTTGAAGGTAGAAGATCGACGAATCAATCCATGAACTTCATAACCTTTACTCAAAAGTAATTCAGCCAGGTACGATCCATCTTGGCCGGTGACACCTGTAATTAAGGCTACCTTACGACTCATTTACGGACCTCTCCCCGAGAATTTGCCTCTTTGTACCAGGTAATTGTTGATGCGACACCTTCATCAAGTGTAATTGTGGGGCGCCAGCCTAGAGCTCTAACTCGTGAAACATCTAAGACTTTTCGTGGGGTCCCATTTGGTTTCGTCGTATCCCATTGAATGGCCCCTGTAAATCCAACTGCGAGAGAAACTTTTTTGGCTAACTCCTTGATTGAAAGGTCTTCTCCTGTACCCACATTAAGATGTAAACTAGAGTCGTATCTTTCTGCAGCAAGAACCACGGCATTCGCAAGATCATCTACGTGCAAGAATTCTCGCATAGGGGTACCCGAACCCCACAGTGTCACTTGTCCAGACTTAAGCTCGGTTGCCTCAATAAATCTACGGATTAATGCAGGAAGCACATGGGAACTCTCTAGATTGAAATTATCTCTGGGCCCATATAGATTTGTAGGCATTAGTGATATCCATTTTCGATTGTATTGTTTTCTATATGCTCGAATCAGTTCTAAGCCAGCAATTTTTGCCACTGCATATGCTGAGTTGGTGGCCTCCAATGCTCCAGACATCAAATATTCTTCCTTGATTGGCAACTTCGATTCACGGGGATAGACGCAACTTGAACCAAGAAACACGAATTTATCAACGTCTACTAGGTGAGAAGCATGCATTAAATTTGTTTGAATTCGTAAATTATCAGACAAGAAATCTACTGGACTTGCGTAGTTTGCTCCGATACCTCCTACTTTTGCTGCAGCATCGATCACTAAATCAGGTTTAGTCTCGTACATCATTTCGATTGTGTCTTGCAAACTAGTTAAGTCCACGGTATCCCGAGCGATGTCGATCACTTCATGACCTAAACCCTTGTAACGGACAGAAATCGACGAACCAACAAATCCACTGGCTCCTGCAACCATCACTCTCATACTAGCAGTGTACCACTTTTGAAAAAAGCAGTTTTAACAGATCAATCTGTTTCCACTTACACGGCGATCTAAATTTTAAGTCACAATGACTTTATTCTTGAAAGTTCGATTGTAAGCAAATTGGTTTCAGTCTCTTTTGCTAACTTAAATCTCTTCGTCAATTCCTCAAATTTTCTATTCTTTGATGTATTTGAAGCCAAACTCGAGATTGTCAAGCATGTCTATTGATATGAGGTGATAGGGATTCGACAAGGCTAAACAACTCATGGCTCACCATTGCCTATACTTTAAGCTGGAGTCAATAAGTTATAGTTTGGCATGAGATGAAGTGGGGTTAAACGATGCAGATTAATGTGTTAGTCCCCCTTAGGTACCCAACAAAGAAAGCTTATGGAACGAACATCGCATATACCGTCAAAGCATTACGAGAGTGCGGGCACAAGGTTGAAATATTTGCAGATCTTGAAATCCAAAAAGATCATTTAGAAAATCCGATTCAGCCGGTGCAGAGTTTAACAATCAAGCTTCTAAAATTGCTTTCTCAACCCAAACTTGGGATCTTCTCTAAGATTGCCTTTCATCTTTTGCAAGTTGTGTTTGGGATCAAATCATCAAGAATTATCAACACGAGATGCGAAGAGAATTTTGTCATTACTAGGTCCCCAATCGTTGCGATTCTAATTGAAAATCTTTCAAAAAGTTCAACTGTATTGCTAGAACTTCACCATCTCCCAAATTTCTTGGAAATTCACCTCATGATGCGGTACAACGCATCCATTTACACAGTAGTGACAAATGTGGATTTTGAAAATCAAATTAGAGATTTGGGATTTTCCGGGAGAGTGAGAATTATTCCTAATGTTGCTCCAGACATATTCCACAACCTTTCCAAGTTAGACAAGAAATTTGGCTCACCTCTCTGCATTGGTTATGCGGGGAAGGCGACAAGCAGCGGCAATCTAAATGGACTGCAGATCATATTGGATCTGTTGGTGAAGTACCCAGAGGTGAGCTCCAAAGCAAAATTTCTCTTAATTGGTTGCGAAGAAGAGTTCAACAATCAGGTTAAGTACTACCTGGAGAATGGAATGATCCAGGAAGGCTCAATAACTACAGTAGAACACTTGTCGCACATCGATCTTGTTAGAAAGATTCAAGAATTTGACGTTGCACTAATTCCGTACCCAGAAACCCCTTATTTTGATCGAAGTTTTCCAATAAAAATTGTGGAGATGGCTGCCGCTGGTATCCCAATCCTAGCCACTAATACAAAAGCACACCGAAGAATTTTCGGTGCTCTAAAAGTACCTCTCTATGAGTTGAATTCATTAGAAAGTTTTCACGCAGAAATTTGTAAGTTAGATTCTGACTTCTTATACGAACAAAGAAGATCATTGGTTGATTGGTCTCGTGAAAATACATATTTGAATAAGGCTCAAACTTTGCTCAGAGTTATGGGCGCATCATGGTGAATTTCCCAAATTGTGGGCTTGTCCAAGATTTCGCGGTTAGCCAACTTCTGAATTCCCTTCATTTCTGAACATTTTTAGCCCAGAGTGGATGAGTGCCTTGCCATGTACAAGACACTACACTTATGAATTCTTAAATTCTTGAACTATCTACTAGAGTTCTGGTATGTCCGCCCAAAGTGAAGACTTGATTGAGCTAAATAGAATTCGTAATTCGCAACTCATAGTTAATGACCTAATTCACAAGGGAGAATTTCAAGTTCCTGTCCATTTAGCATTAGGTCACGAAGCTCTAGCAGTTAGTGTGTCTAAATCAATGGCTGTGGAAGATCAAATCTTGCTAAACCATAGAAATATTCATTATCAATTAGCCCTTGGTGCAACTGTCGAGCAATTGATCTCAGAGTATAAACTTCAAATTGAAGGTCTTGCCGGTGGGCAACTCGGATCAATGAATTTAGTTTCGCCGCAACATCGCAACCCTTACACTTCAAACATTCTTGGAAACAACCTCGCTGTTGCACTTGGCATTGCGCAGGCAGCTAAAATGAATTCAACCAAAAGTGTAACTTGGGTCGTAACTGGCGATGGTGCTATCGAAGAGGGAATTTTTTACGAGTCAATACTTTGTGCAACTTCTTGGAAACTCCCTATAGTTTTTCTCATTGAGAATAATGGCTGGTCTTTGGGTACTGAGATATCTGAACGCAGAATTGACATAAATCTCGAAAAGTTAAGTCATGCACTTGGATGTAATTATCTCCAACTTTCTGGGAATAAGCTTACCCAGTACATCTCATCCCTTAAGTCCATTCGACAGTCGACATTGGAAAACAAACCAGTGATTGTCGAAGTGCTTTTAACAACATTAGGCGGATACTATCTCGAAGAATCAAATGGCATTAGATACATCAATTATCACGCAGGAAAAGCCAAAATCGTGACTAGTGGTATGGTGATTTGTGAAGATAATACTGACCCTGTTTACGCGAATTTAATTCAACAGAAGACAGAAGTCGAGAATCATGTCTAGTCAGCAACATACTTATGTTTCATACATAAATTCAAAAATAATTCAAAGATTTTCCCACCGACAAGGCGTAGTTTTCGGCCAAAATGTTGTAGCAGGTTCTAGAATTTCCGGACTTGGAGCGGGGATTGAGTTAGAACACAACATTACGACTATAAACACCCCAAATGCAGAGAATACCTTGATGGGCTTTGGCTTAGGTTTATTGCTTGGAGGAATAGATTCCGCATTCATTATGAAGCAACATGATTTTGCTTTATTGGGATTAGATCAAATTACAAACACAGTAAATGTACTAAAGAATCAAACTTTAGAAGCAAGCTTCATGGTTATAATGGTCGTGGTGGATTCAGGTTTCGAAGGTCCTCAGGCAAGCCTGAATAATCTAGATGAATTTGCTTCACTTTCCCGCACACCTGTACGTTTTTTGAACACTATAGATAACATAGACCGAGCATTTTCCGAATCAGCAAGTCCAGGCTTTCATATGATGGCATTGAGTCAGAAATGTATGAAGTTTAAACTTGATCCATTAGATTCAAGGTCAACACGATTGCCTTTTGGAGAATTGATCAAGTCCAGTGACAATGCGGATTTTTTATTGGTCTTTTTCGGTTTAGATTTAGGAATTCTAAATGAGACAATTACGGAAGCTTTAGAGCAGAACATCAAGCTCGACTATGTCATTGCTGGTGAGATTGCAGATAGGTGTTTGTTTGGAAACCTTAACCTTGGATCTTATAGATCTGTGGTGGTTTGTAGTACCTCCAAGTCCGAAGTTACTTACGCAGAGAAGTTAGCCTTTGAACTTATGAAAATGGGAATGCGAGTTACAATGTTTGGTAGAGCCACTTCTAATTCGTGGAGCCAAGTTTCTGAAGACTCGCCCGAATTCACTTCCAAAGATATCCTTACTGTGTTTAGTGAGCCCAATAATGAAAAATGATGAGTATTTTCAAAGGGTTAAAGGTCTTTACCCGGAGGATTTGAAGTCTATTAATCAGATTATACAAGTAATGTTGACTTGCATTCGTAATCAAAATTCGATTTGGATTATTGGTAACGGAGGTAGCGCGAGCACGGCCGATCATTTTGAAGTCGATCTATCCTATGTAAGGTTGAATGAGAGCTCTCATAAAATAAAGGCAAAGTCTTTATGCAGCAATTCATCTCTCATTACAGCTATTGGCAATGATATTGGATTTGAAAAAATTTTCTCGCATCAGTTATTGCGAAATGCAGAAGAAGGGGATATTTGTATAGCGATTTCCGCCTCCGGTAACTCCCTTAACTTGGTAGAAGCATTCAAAGAATGTAAATCTCGAAATATAGTGACAATTGGACTTTTAGGGTTTGACGGAGGTGCGCTTAAGAATCTTGCCGATATCCCATGCCTATTAACTAGTGAAAAAGGTTTATATGGCCCAATTGAAGATGTCCATCTATCAATTTGCCACTTTATAGCCGACCAATTGAAAAAGTTGATTTTTGAGGAGCAAAAGTGAAGACATTAATCACAGGAAATTTAGGATACATTGGAACGGTACTCTCACAACATTTAGTTGAAAGAGATTTTGAAGTATTGGGATTTGATTCAGGTTATTACAAGGAGTGTTTGCTTGATAACACGCATGTAGATATTCCAACGACAGTTAGAGATATTCGATCTCTTAGAAAGAGCGATTTTGAAAACTTTACTGCCGTTGTGCACCTTGCTGCTCTCTCGAATGACCCTATCGGCGAATTAGATCCCAAATTAACTTATGAAATCAATCATGAGGCTGCCGTTACTGCTGCAAAACTCGCGAAAGAAGCTGGTGTTTCTAAATTTGTATTTGTCTCATCACAAAGTATTTATGGAATATCAAATAGTGATTTCGAACTAAATGAGACTGCTCAAGCGAATCCACAAACCGCATACGCTAAGAGCAAGTGGATGGCCGAAAAGGCAATACTTGAAATGGCAACACCGAGCTTCACTACAGTTTCAATTCGCCCCTCAACTGTATTCGGTTGGAGCCCTAGACTTAGGTCTGATATCGTTTTTAATAATCTTTTAATAACAGGTTATTCTAAAGGTAGAATAGAAGTTCATTCAGATGGCAGTCCTTGGCGGCCAATAGTTCATGTGTCAGACCTGTCAGAAGCAATTAGGCTAACTTTGTTAGCAGACAAGGATGTAATTGCAGGGGAGATTTTTAACATTGGTAAGATCGGAGGAAATTACACAGTTAGGGAGATTGCTGAATCGGCAAGTGTGTGTTTAGGGGGGGTAACAACCCTCTTTAATACAGAAAATATTGTAGACCCACGCAGCTATCGAGTTTCTTTCGACAAAGCACTGGGTTCCTTGGGCTTCATGGCGAACCGCGAGCTTGTCGAATCAGGAATCGAGATGCTTGAAAAATTCAAGAGTCTTAAGCTAGAAGAAAATTTCCTTCTAGGGCGCATGACGAATCGACTTGCACAAGTTGGGCACTTAAAGGAGAAAGGTGAAATCGATGCAGACCTTAGATTCCATTGAGGTGTTTGAGTTAGTCAAAGAATGTAGAACTTGCTTGTCGACTGATCTTCAGGAGATAGTAAATTTAGGATTGCACCCATTAGCCAATTCACTTTTGAATTCACCAGGCGATGAAGAACTTGTTGTTCCTCTCGTTTTAATCCGTTGTGATAGCTGTACTACTATTCAACTGTCCGTGAATGTAAATCCCATATTGATGTTTCAAGATTATTTGTGGGTGACAGGAACAACTCAAACTGCTCGTAATCACTGTAAGAACTTAGCCAAACAGATTTCTGAAAAATTAGACAAAAAGGAATTTTCTGCACTTGAAATCGGAAGTAATGACGGCACCTTATTGATGGAATTGGTTGCAAACGGCGCTAAAGAAGTTATTGGTGTGGATCCTGCAAAAAATCTACAACCGCGACATCTGACAGGTCCAATTAGATTGGTAGAAGGTTTTTTTAGTGACGAGTTAATGGAAACACATAAACGCCAAATTCCCAAAGTAGATTTAGTAGTAGCTAGGAACGTACTCTCTCATGTGCCTAATTTAAACGATGTCATGCAAGGAATAGATAAAATCATTTCAGATCATGGCTTAATTGTGATTGAATTCCATGAAGCATCAAGAATCTTATCCGAGCTTCATTACGATTCAATTTATCATGAACACACTTTTTATCATTCAATTCGAAGTATCCAAGCCGCATTAAGTCGAATATCATTTAATGTATTTGATATCTCAAATAGTCCAATAAGCGGAGGCTCCTTCATTATCTTTGCATCAAAGGATCCAAGAAAACCATCTGCAGCACTGCTGAGTAGACTAGAAGAGGAAAGAAAGTTAGGAGTTTATGAACAAAATTCTTGGATCGATTTTGGATTTAAGGTTCAGGAACACCTCTCAAAATTGAGAGAATTACTACAGAATGAAAAAGATTCAAATTGGGTAGCTTTTGGAGCCTCAGCGCGAAGTTCAACTTTACTCAACTCGATAGGTAAGATTTCAGAGGTTTTCTCATGTATAGCAGATAACAATGAATTGAAGCAAGGTAAGTATTCACCGGGTTTAAGAATTCCTATCAATTCTCCACAAAAAGCAATTGATGCGGAAGTAGAAAAGGTCTTTATCTGCGCATTCAATTTTGAAGCGGAGATTGTTAAGTACTTGCAGGAAAATCTCAATTGGACTGGCGAGGTAGTATTACCGTTCCCAAGTATGATTCGAAGATATGAAATTTGACTTCTCCAGAAAATGAAAAAGACTCAAGTTTTTGATAATGCTATACATGTAGACGATCGTGGCTATTTTGTTAGGAGTTATGACTGTCAAAAATTCATGGAGAATAATTTTAAAGTTGAGCAAGTAAATCTCAGTTGCAACCCTCAGACTCATACTCTTCGAGGATTGCACTTTCAAACTGAGGGACCTCCAGAAGATAAACTCATAACTTTAGTGAGCGGAAGCGTGTTTATGGCCATCCTAGATCTGCGCAAAGATTCCAAAAATTATGGGGAAGTGTGGGAAATGAATTTTACTGAACCCCTTACAAAAAGTGTTTATGTACCCGCCGGATTTGCAACTGGGTGGATCACAACTTCACCGAATACTACATTACAATACGCAATGTCAGCCCGTTTTGAAGAATGCAAGTATTCAGGTATCAGATACGACGATTCCCAACTGTCCATTAATTGGCCCTCGTTACCAAAAGTAATTTCGAAAAAAGACTTAGCATGGTCTAGTTTCAAGGGTTTAAGCTTCGACAAATGAGAACACTCTTACTCGGGAGCAGTGGTTTCATCGGGAAACCGCTGCTTGAATCTTTAGCGAACAAAATGGAGATTGCTGTCTTTGAGAGCAACAAGGGGGACCATTTTCCTAAGAATGTTGAAGTATTACCAAAAGGATCCAGTTATACAGAACAATTGATGCAGATTAAGCCTAAGCAGTTTCAGAGAGTTGTTGATTGTTCATGGACTGGATTGCCTAATTTGAATTTTGAGAATAACAAAGTGAACCTAGAACAGAAGCTTTTCCTAATTGAAAAACTGAGACAGTCAGAAGTAACGAGTTATATAAGCTTTGGTTCATGTTTAGAATATGGATCTTTGACTGGCGAAGTTAGTGAAGGGACAAAAGGGAAAGACATCGAGAATTTTGGTCTAACCAAGTTGGAGGTCCTCGATAAAGTAGAGTCCTCATTCGAACACCATGTTTGGTTCAGACCTTTTTATCTGCTTGGGAGTAGGCAGCACAAAAGCTCTCTATTGAACTCCGCAATTGCAAAGCTTTCCTTAGGCGAGCAATTTCTACCTCGAGATCCCAATTCCACCCACGATTTTGTCGCAATAGATGATGCCATAGAGTCATTCAGAAGAATTATTCTCCTTGAGCAGTCGTCTGGTATCTATAATGTTGGAAGTGGAAAGTTAAGTTCCGTGAATTTTCTTTTAAACATAGTTCGAGAATACTTTGGAATACCTAAAGTAGAGGATTTTCCAAAAACAGGGCTATGGGCAAATATAGATAGACTTAGAGTTACTACGAATTGGACTAACTCGACCACAATCACAGACACCATCCATAGTATTATTGACAAATCATTTGATGTAAAAAAATGAAAGCCGTTATAATTGCAGGTGGTATGGGCGAGCGAATGCAACCACTTACAAATTCAATACCTAAAGCTTTAGCACCTATTGACGGTGTCCCAATCATTAGACGTCAAATTGATCAGCTTATAGACCTAGGAGTAACCTCATTTGTGATTCTTACGGGTTATCGTGCCGACATGATCGAAGCATACTTAAAGTCAATCTATGAAAATTCAGTTGCAGAAATTGTGTTTGTGCAAACACCCAAGGAGTTTGAGCCTGCCGAGAGACTACTGTCCGCTTCTGAGTGGATCATAGGAAATTTTCTACTGTTGTACTGCGATAATTTCATTAAATCTGAAAGAAGTATTGCACAAGTAATTGAGTCCAACGCCCCTATTACATTCTTGGCAGAGAAACGAGAGGTAGGCAATTTATCTATAGATGGGAAAGTAGTTTATTCCTCCCAGCGTTATCCTTCATCTCCATACGTTGAGTTGGGTTACATTCACGTTAAAACTGAAGATTTTATGAAAGTACTTTATCTAGGTCATTCTTTGCAAGAGAGTTTGAGTTTGTTAAGTTTGGAACTTAATTGCAAAGCAATAGTGACCAAAAATGAGCTAGCTTCCGTATCAAACTTAAGTAGATTTAGAGAACTAAGGTCAAAGAGAAAAATGTTACTCCTTGACAGAGATGGGGTATTAAACGTAAAAATGCCGCCCAGAAAGTACCTTAGTAAAATCGAAGATTACGAGCTTCTTGATGCAAACGTCGACTTTTTAGCAAGACATTTTGGTGGAACTACAGACTTTATTGTTATTACAAACCAGCCCGGAGTAGCAACTGGGGAAGTTAATCCAGACTTTCTTGATAAGTTGCACTCCAGGATGATTGTTGAGCTATTGTTGAGAGGCGTGTCGATTGTTGGTATTTATGTCTGCGTGCACCATTGGGATGATAATTGTGACTGTCGAAAACCTAAACCAGGAATGATCAAACAGGCCATTCTGGACTATGAGCTTAAACCACAGGAATTGGTATACATTGGCGATGAGTTAAAAGACTATGAAGCTGCGATTGCGGCTGGAATAACCGGAGTCGTCGTAGGAGAATTCTACGGTCCAAATGTTTTTCCAGATTTGAATAGTTCCTATGATTTTATTACAAGCATAATTACTAGATAGGAAGCTCGAATGTCACCAAGAAGTGTTTTAACAATTGCACCATTGCGAATTAGCCTCCTAGGTGGAGGGACGGATTTTTACTCCTACTATTCAAAGTCCTCTGGAGCTGTACTCGCTTCAGCAATTGATAAGTATGTTTATGTTCACATTAAAAAACATGATCCACTCTTTCAGGAAAAGTATAGAATTTCATATTCTGAAGTCGAGCACTGTCAAGCAAGATCCGAAATCAAAAATGATATTATACGCTCCTCCTTGGAGTTACTTGATATAGATATTCCCTTACAAATTTCAACTTCCGCAGATTTACCAGCAAACTCTGGTTTAGGATCTTCCAGCAGCTTTGCGGTTGCATTAATTTTAGGACTTCACGAACTAAAGGGTGAACGGGTCGGTGCAGCACAACTCGCGGAAGAAGCTTGCAAAGTTGAAATAGAAATTTTGGGCTCTCCGATAGGGAAGCAAGATCAGTACGCATCAGCATTTGGTGGGCTTAATCTCATCGAGTTTTCTGCAGACGAAACAGTTCGAATAGAACCCATTTCGACAAAGCATAAAATCGTTCAGGATTTGTTTTCCAGTTGCTCCCTTATTTGGACTGAACAATCTCGACGAGCAAATACAGTACTTAAAGATCAGGCAAGCAGGTCGACCGAAAATCAAGTAATTCTTGATGAACTTTTGAGTCTTGTGTACATGTTACGAGACGAACTGCGATGTTCAACACCCAGTTTAGCAAACATCGGTTCATTGATTTCTAAGGGTTGGGAGATAAAAAAACAATTGAGCCCGCTGATTTTAACTGATGAGATTTCAAATATGTTGTATCAAGTTAATCAGTTAGAAATTTATGGTGGAAAACTGCTTGGTGCGGGAGCAGGAGGCTTTATCTTTTCAATTCATAAGAGCATGCGTCAAGACCTGCCAATAATTTCCTCAAAGTGGGCTACTTTTCAGCCCAAAATTGATTACGAAGGTGCGAGAATATTGTCTACGAGTTAAGGAGAACGAGTGAGTAAAGTAGTAATTACTGGAGCAGCAGGATTTGTTGGCAAGAAGTTAGTTGATCGCCTAATCAGTATAGGTTATGAAGTAATTGCCCTTGATAAAGTTGATCCCAAAGTGGAAGGTCTTGAATTTAGAAAGATTGATCTGACGAATGCTTCAGATATAGAGAAAATCGAATTACCTATCGGAGCGATAGTGATTCATTTAGCCGCTATGTCGACAGACTCCTTATGCAAATCGGATCCAGTAGGAGCAATGCAAAACAATTTAGTCGCCACAGCGTCAGTAGTTCAGATTGCCAATAAGTTTAAAGCGTCAAAATTTGTTTTTGCTTCAAGTGAATGGGTTTACCCCGAACTAGATAAGGCAGAAATACAATCAGAGACGGTGGCATTAAGTCTAACGAATCTTAATTCGCTTTATGCCATGTCAAAGCTTATGGGTGAGAATTTAGTTCGGGTGACAACTCAATGTATGCACGTAATCTTGCGATTCGGAATAGTGTATGGACCACGAAACAACCCTGGCTCAGCACCCGAAAGTATTTTAGCAAAAGTAAACTATGGGGAAAAAGTTTCAGTTGGTTCATTCAATACAGCTCGTAGATTTGTTTTTGTTGAAGATTTAATTACAGCTATAACTGCATTAGTATCCGACCCAGGCGATTTAAATGGAGAAATTTACAATGTAAGTGGTCCTGATCTAGTTAGTTTAGGTCAGATTGCATCGATTTCAATGGAAATTCTTGAAAAAAATGTCGAAATTGAGGATGGTGGGCTAGCTCCGAGTATTCGAAACCCTGATCCTTCGAAGTTTAATGCGAGATTTGATTTTATTGCAAGTTTTGGAATTCGTGATGGTTTAGTCGCATGTTTAAGTGCGAGAAATTGAATTGATCGAAGATAGAACTTCTTCACTAAGTGTTTTTGTCCCAGTACACAATGAAGAGAATTATCTCAAAGCTACATTGAATTCCGTCCGTGAAGCTGAAGAATTTTACTCAGCAATTGAAGGCAGACTTAAAGTCGTTGTCTCCATCAACGGGAGTTCAGATAGAAGTATAGAGATTGCAGAAGCCTTTCTGATTGATCACCCACATTGGGATTTAAGAATTATCGAGACCGCTTTAGATGGCGATCAACATTTCAATGCACTGATTCAGTCTTGCAATACTGAATATTTGTGCATAGTCGGTGGGCACGATTTGGTTTCTCAAAGATATTTCTATGAGCTAGAAAAATTCTTGAAGCAAAGTTTAAAATCGCCGTTGTGCTTTTCCAGAGAATTTGTAGATTTTAAAGGAAAAGGAATCGATGCGTTTGAAGCAAACTTTAGATACAAATTTAGCAGCGAGGATAAAACCCGTTTTTGGCAATCCATATTTTATTTGGGCAATGCGACTTGTTTTCAGGGAATTGTGAGAACCGAACTTATCAAGGCAGTCCCGGCCTTGGGGACTAAAACACCTGATTTGGTTTGGTTGCATGGTCTTTTGGAGTACGGGCCAATTATTTATTCAGATAAGGCTTCCTATATACGTACAAATCCTGTGCGAACGAAGTTCTTCGTTAGCAATAAAATCAAGAATCTAAAATCTGCAAAGATCTCAATGGATAAAGCAGCATTAGAGGCATGGTCACCAAAAGGATCATCAAAGCTTAAGCTTTTGCTAGCACGCTTCGTTCTTAGGATGAAGTTTAGTAGCAGTGTGTTTCATCAAGGAATATTTCAGATTCTACGCAAGGTTAGCCAGATGTTTCTGGTGCCTCCATGCAGAAGAAAGTTATTCTCAAACTCTAGCGAGAAAGTTGTGGAAATATTGAGACATTGAGTGTCGACCCTTCAGAAATGTTATACAATTACACAATTATAGAGGGGGTTTTCTTGTCTGATTCATTAGATCCAGAATTCGTAAAGTTCAGAGCAGAGCAGTTGAAAGACCAAGCGAGCGACGAGAACTTTCTTACGCTCACATCAGACTGGGTCAACGCGTCGGTCAAAACAAAGTACTCATATGGTTTTGATTGGCTTGGTGTACCGATAATACAATTCCCTAGTGACCTGATTGCCTTTCAGGAGATAGTTTTTAAGGTTAAACCTACTCTCATTATCGAATGTGGGGTTGCTAGAGGTGGTTCAGCAATTTTCTGGGCATCAATGCAGCATTTATCAGGTATAAAACCTAATGTAATTGGCGTGGATATAGACATTCGGGATCACGCTTGGAAAGCCATCGAAGGATCACCCTATCGAGAAGGCATTCACTTAATTGTTGGAGATTCTACTGAAAAGAGCACCTTCGAGAAAGTTGCAACATTAATTAATAGTAGCGACAAGATTATGGTTATCTTAGACTCAAATCACACACATGAGCATGTACTAAAAGAGCTTGAAATTTATGCGGAGTTAGTGACTATTGGATCCTATCTTTTGGTCCTCGACACAGTCATTGAGAATATACCGAAAGACGCTACTCGAGAGTGGGGACCTGGAGCCAATCCCCAAACGGCAGTACTTAAATACATGTCAGGACGAAACAGTTTTAAGAATGATGATTCAATAGAGCAGAGAATTGGTATAACGGTTGCTCCCAAAGGATACTGGTTTAGGGTTCAATAGGGGCAAACGAATTTGATAGCTTGGCAACATTTGAATCGTGCCGTTGAGGTATCTTTGAATTTTGTATTGGTTGACATCTCCCAAAGTTCATATAACTGAAGATTTTCCTCAAGGCTCGATGTGTAGTCCTGTGCAATCCAGGTCCGAGAAGCGCAAAATTCGTCCCTAATGATATTTGCTTGTGATGACTTCGATCTGAACAAAACAATTCCGCCCAAAGCGTAAAGAACTTATCTACTAGAGAATTCAAGTCTTTCTTTCCCACAGCTGAACGAGCACAGATGTAATGTTCATATGCCAGTGCAAAAGAACAAGTAACCCCATAAGCATTCAAAAGTGACTTGAACTTCTTTTGCGCGTCATTTAAGAAATCTTCTGCATCTCTATTTGATGGAACTGAATTCTTAGTATGATAACCATTTGAGCGTTCAGAGCCACCATGAATAAACACCGGTAATTCTAGATAAACACCGATCTTGATTTTTTGAGAAATGTATTGACCTAAGAAATCATCTGGTGAAACACCAAGAAAGTCATCATGTTCTTGTTGGTATTCGAATAGGACGGACCGACGAACTACGCCCCGGTTGTATGGAACTGGCAGATCTAATTTAAACTGTGGAAACAAAGCAGCTAACAATGAAACATACTTGATTTCCTTACTCCAAAGTTGGTTGCTACTTTTGGGCAAATCTGCCCATGCTCCTTTGTGGGGTAACGTGTATTGAAAGAAAATAGGGTGTGTTGAAACAAAGTTCATAGAAGTGTGCTCGAGAAAGTCCAGCAGCTTATCTAAATTTGGAGTAATTACTCCATCATCGGAACCGATAAACGCTACCCAATCGCCTTTAGCCTTTTGAGCTGCTTGGAACCAATTCAAAGTCATTGAAATCTTTTTAGTGCTATAAAATATTTTGGAAGTAGTTAACTCAAAGGGTATTTCGAGAAGAAGAGGTGGGGGGTTCTCTGGTAATGAATTATCTTGAATTATCACTTCAACTCGAGGGTCACGAATTTGAGCTAAGTTCTCTAAAGTCCAATTGAGATAAACTGATCTTCCTCTATTTGGCAGAATCAAACTCAGAACAGGATTGCGGTGCTGCATGTCACAACCGTACCATTTAGTACTTCGCCCACCACTAAAGCTTGCAACTTGTGGGCAGATTTAATTCTGTAGTGTTGACGTATGATTCCTAGAGATTTAAGGAGACCGCCAAGATTGTCGTAATTTTCTAAAAACCGCCGGAGTATCCAAGAATATCAAGCCAATTACGGGAAGTATTAATCTTTGAAAATTCTTATCCTTATTAGATTCAGATGCTTGATTCCAACATTTTCTTACAGTTACCCTGTACTTTACCTCAACAAAAATTCTTGGATCTAACATAAGCTTAGAAATAGGAACCGTTCTTTCTGAGAGGTCTATACGACCCTCACTTCTTCTCTTTCCAGATATTCGAGCCGCAACAGCTGCCAATACGTTTTTTTCGAGAAATGTACTCGTCGTTTGTTTTGGATGAATTCGATAACTCGTTAAAAATTCATTGAGATTAGCGATTTCATATCTATCAAGTACGCGAAGCCACAAATCAAAGTCTTCCGCAAAATCATAATATGAGCGATATGAGCCCACGTCGATTATCGAAGACTTTCGGAAAACTATAGATGGATGTGCCACAGGCAATTTCCTATACCTTTGTTCATAAATAGTGTGTCTATCTGTTGGGAAGATCTTTACGCCAAACCTATTTCCCCTTTCATCAATTAAAAACACTGAAGATCCAACAACTGCAACTTCTCGATTTTTTTCTAGGAATTCATATTGAAGTTGAAGCCTATTTGGCTCCATCAAGTCGTCTGCATCTAAAATTGCGACTAGATCCCCACTCAAGAATTCAAACAATTCGTTGATGGGTTCCGCGGGCCCAACAGACTTTGGATGATATACCTTCAATCGCGAGTCAGAAATAGTCTCCAAGTCTTCATAAACTTGCGGATCTGGTCGATCTAAAATTAACCACACATCAAAACTGAATGAAGTAACTTGGCTCAAAGCAGAATGAATTGAATCCAATAGGTAAGGCTGTCGCCCATGGACCCTTATAACTACTGACAGAGAGCAGGAGCCCTTAGTGGTCATTTGATAAAGTTTTCATGTACATCAAGATTTCCAATCGCCTTGGACTCTGTAGGGAGTAATCCCCCAGGGAGCATTAATCATAGACAATAAACTAACGCAGTAGAACAGATTCGATAGTGCTCCTGTAATCTTTGGTTGAAAACAATTTCGCACTAAGGTGACCAGCTCTAGCCATAATCGCTACAGAATCAATGCTTCTTGAGTGTACTTCTCTAATCATTTTGGCAAATTCTGCACATGATGAAGCAGCCAAATAATGATACCCCTCGACATAGGGAAAACCAGCGGCAGCTTTCTTATTTGCAATAACCAGCTTTTCCTTACAAAGTGGTTCAAAAAACTTAGATTGCTGTCCGGTGCCACCTTTATATGGGACCAAAAAAACATCATTTGAAGAGTATATCTCCTCAAGATTCTCTACCCAACCATGTATTTTCACATTCTTCGGAATTTCTTTTTCAGGTGCTTTAACACCATAAATATTAATTGTTATATCTAAGTTCAAAAGTAGTGGCGCTAATTCCAAAATTAGAAAATAGAAACTCTCGCGATTATGTCGTACATTAAATGTTGAACCAAGAAAAGCAAAATTAGTAGGTCTGGTAAAACTCCCAACATTGGTTTGGATTTCATTTGGTAAGAATTGCAGAGGCAACAATTTCAGCTGTCTACGGGACGGAGTGCGTCTATAGTTCCGCAGATCATTTGGGCTAATTACCAGAACGTCACACTTCAAACGCTCTAAAAAGGTAGACCAAAGTTTAGTTACGAAAACAAAAGGTGTCTTTGCGGAAAGGTTGTTCTCTTGCAAGTAGTGAACAGGTTCGAAATTGACACTTCGAGTGATTCGATTATTCGCTTTGAACCCGAGGATTACCCCTAGCAGTGCTGAATTGCTAGAAATTATCACGTTTGGCTGGATCCGCTTTTCCTGTAAAAATTTCGATGCTGTCTCTATTATCCCCATTCTCATATAGTTTCTACAAGCAGGATCCAATATAAGAAAAGAAAGCACTCGTGTTCTTCGAGAAACTTTTTTCAATAAATTCAAGTCTCCGGACTCAACAATTTTCCCCGATAAGTAACAGCGAAATTGAAGAGTTTGAAGTGAAGGAGAAAGTTCAAAAACAACCAAAGAATTTGACAAATATGCCAAATTTTCTTCAAACGACAATGCATCTTTCTCCTCTGCACCTTGTCTGTATGACACAGGTTTAAACAAGAGGTTAGCCACAACAAAAGGGTACCTCATCTCCAGATAAGTTTCTTAATGGTGTAAATTAGAAGGGTGGTTAAAAATCTGATTAGTGGAATTACTAGCCAGGACGGAATCTTGTTGTCAAGATTTCTATTAACCTTAAATCAAGAAGTGTTTGGGATTATTTCGAGTCGAAGTGATCAAACACGAATCAACCTAATTAAAAAGTTAATGCCTCAGGTAAAACTAGTCGAGGTGCCTGACTTTTCGAGAACAACTTTTAAACAGCTTTTAATGGACCTCAATCCGGATAACATTTATAATTTTGCAGCAGTAAGCAGCGTGAAATTCAGTTTTGAAGAACCGGAACTAACAAACCAGATTAATTATGAGCTTTTTTGTGTGATCGCAGAAGCCGCTTTAGAGTTTAAAGTTAAGAGAATTCGAGTGTTCCAACCATCAAGTTCTGAAATGTTTGGAAACTCAAAAGACATACTTCAAGATGAGAATTCTCAGATTAATCCATTGAGCCCTTATGGGGAATCAAAAGCAAAGGCACACCTAGCCGCTCGAACCTATAGATCAAACGGACTTTTTGTATCGACAGGAATTCTTTTCAATCATGAAAGCGAGTTTCGAAAAGAAGGTTTCCTATTCGAAAAGATAACTTCCTATATGGCAAGGAGAAAGCTAGGTGAGAGAGAAATTCTCGAACTAGGCTCATTAGATATTGCAAGAGATTGGGGATACGCAGGAGACTTTGTCAAGGGAATCTATCACTCTATGCAGATCCAAGAATCTTCTGAATTTGTTTTTGCTACAGGAGTTCAACGTACGATTAAAACTGTTTTAAGCTGTTGTCTAGATATTATTAGTGATGAGACAGATTTTACTCAGATTGTAAAAACAAATAATGATTATTTGCGTCCAAAAGAAAAGTTTAGCTCCTGTGGAAACTCCACTAAAGCTCGACGTCAATTAGGATGGCATCCAGAAACCTCATTCACCCAAATGTTAGAAATCATGATTGCGAAAAAGATTGATGAACAGTCCAAGCAGAGCCTTTATTTTCGAACGAAAGAAGGAAAATAGGAAGGTGTCTCAATTAAGAGTTGACCTAGAAGGTGGCTGTGGCAATCAGCTTTTCCAGTTTTTTGCTGCATATTCTATTTCCCGATCCAAGGATGTAATCCTTGTTGTGAACACTTTCAAAGTAAATCAAAATAGGCATAAAGGCTTTAGCATAAGTCAAAGTTCATATTTAAGAAATCTGAATGGGGTGAGATTTGTATCCGAGCAGATTCGTGATTCGAATAGGATCAGAGAGAAACTGAGCGTGCATTTGGGAACAAAATACAAACCAAATGAGATTGGAATGCCTAAGAAACCTCCTAATACTAGACGTGTTCGAAAAGTTTCAGGGTATTTTCAGACTGAATTTTTTTTCCGCCAATTACTAAGTGAGAGGTTGATTAATCTAGAAGCATTGAAGCGAGATTTCGAGGCTTCATCCGACATGAGTAAATTTCGTAAAATAGACTTCACAAATTCAATAGTTATCCATGTGAGAGGAGGGGACTATAGAAATCAGAAAAACTCGATAGGATGCTTGTCTATTGACTACTTTACCGAAGTACTCTCAAATCTTGGCTACGCAAAACAACAAGTTTATATCATTTCTGACGATACAGAGGAAGTTATTGCGAATAAGGTTAAGAGTAGAATTCCATATATATATTTGGAAACACAACACCTACATCCACTAGCAGTTATCGCGTTGATCTCAAGATTTTCATTTTCAGTTATTTCGAATTCGACTCTTTCGTTGTGGGGTGCACTGCTGCAAGACAGAAATCAAGTTATTGCCCCTAATCCCTGGTTTAAAGGACTCCCAGAACCATTAGGTTTGGTACCGGACTTGTGGAAAAAGAACAGTAGTATTTGGGAAGATTAGTTATTGGGCGGGGAGAATCAATGAAAATACTTATCACGGGCTCAGCTGGTTTTTTGGGTACTCACTTAACTCGTGAGTTGCTTAAATTGGGACATCAAGTTACCGGTGTAGATGACTTCACAACAGGGTCTATGAATAATTTAATTGAGTTTAAATCTAACCCTAACTATGAGTTTTTTTCTCATGATATTCGAAATCCACTCAACATGGCTGTTGATGTTATCTTCAATTTGGCATGCCCGGCATCTCCGATTCACTATCAAGCTGATCCTGTCAAGACTATTGAGACCAACTTCCTCGGGATGTTCAACGTTTTACAACTAGCCAATAAGCAAGGGGCGCGCGTAATCCAAGCTTCCACAAGTGAAGTTTATGGTGACCCTAAGGTGTCTCCACAAACTGAAAGTTACTGGGGGAATGTAAATCCTATTGGTCCCCGCTCTTGTTATGACGAGGGAAAGCGTGCTGCCGAGACTTTGTGTTTCGACTACAAAAGACAGTTTGGGACGGATGTAAGGGTCGTGCGAATTTTCAATACCTACGGGCCTTCGATGGCGGTAAATGACGGTAGGGTCGTGAGTAACTTCATTATTCAGGCTTTAACCTCAAAACCATTAACAATATTTGGGGAAGGTAAACAGACAAGATCTTTTTGTTATGTGACTGATTTAATCCGCGGATTAATTGGTATCGCCTTGTTGCCGAAAACTATTGATACGCCAGTGAATATAGGCAACCCAAATGAATTTACAATGATTGAATTAGCAGAACACGTTCTTAAATTAACCAAGTCATCTTCACCATTACTGTTTAAGGAACTTCCAAAAGATGATCCACTTCAAAGAAGGCCAGATATTAGTAGAATTCAAGATCTGATTAGCTGGGAACCTACAATTGAAATAACCAAAGGAATTGAATTGACGATTGATTACTTTAGAGGCTTGAAGTTGTCGTGAAAGTTCTTCATGTAATCACAACAATTGAATTCGGTGGGGCCGAAAATCAGCTTAAAGTATTAGTTCGTGAACAAATCACTAGTGGGCTAGAAGTTCATGTCGTCTATTTAAAGGGTAAACCAGAATTAGAAGACCTACTAAAGCAATCTGGAGCCACAACACATGGTTTCTTAATGGGTGAAAGTTTCCTTTCGCAAATAGTTTTGCTGAAGAAATTCACTCAGACCTTCGATGGAGTTGTGCATGCTCATTTACCTAGAGCGGAACTGCTCTCTGCACTTGCCATAAGAAATCGCAGTTTAATTGTTTCTAGGCACAATTCAGAAAAGTTCTTTCCAGGATCTCCCAATATATTGTCGAAGATCTTAAGTAGATTTGTTGAGAAGCGTTCAAATTCTGTGATATGTATTTCAAATGCTGTCAGAAATTACATGTTTGAAATAAATGAACTTTCTGACCACCGCAAAGTATCAGTAATACATTATGGCTATGATCGAGAGTTTAATGAGAATCAATCCACAACTAAGCATTTTAATCACAATAGTCTAACAATTGGAACAGTGGGAAGACTGGTTAATCAAAAAGATTATCCGACACTTTTGAAAGCTTTCAAACAATATTTAGATTCTCACCCAGAGAGTCAATTGCTAATTGTAGGCGAGGGAAAGCTGAGAGAGGATTTGGAACATCTCGCTCAACAACTCGAGATAAGCCATAAAGTTTTCTGGTACGGTAAAACAAATAAAGTGTACGAGGTAATGCAGTCTATGGATATTTTTGTATTGGCTAGCAGATATGAAGGATTTGGACTTGTCCTTCTTGAAGCGATCCAAGCTCAACTCCCTGTAATTGCAGCGAATAATTCTGCGATTCCCGAAGTATTGGGTCTTGATTCGCAGGGTTTGTTCGAAACGGGTGATCCATATGACCTCTATATGAAGTTGCAACTTTTTACAAAAGCTCAAAACCGCCTGTCACTATCCTTACAACAGCAGCAAAGGCTAGATTGCTTTAATCCAACCGTAATGTCTCGAAGTATCGAAAATATCTACAAAAAAGGTACTCTTGAGTCATGAAAGTTATTGTGACCGGTGGTTTGGGGTTTATCGGAAGTAGTTTAACCCTCGAATTACACAAAAAAGGTTTCGAAGTTGCCGTCGTTGACTCCTTATCTGATTATTACTCCGTTGATCTAAAGTTAAGTAGAAGAAAGTATTTGCTGACAGATTTGTTGGCTGAACAAATTTATTTATTCGACTTAACTGACTTAGTTGCTTTTAACAAATTACTGGAAGAATTTCGACCGGATGTTGTCGTACACTTAGCTGGCCAGCCGGGTGTCCGGCTGAATATCCAGGACACCTTTAAGTATGTTGATGCCAATTTAGTAGGCTTTAGTAATGTACTCCAAGGGGTAATTGAAAACAAAGTACCTTGTTTTCTCTATGCCTCTTCTTCAAGTGTGTACGGAAACAGCAAGAGACTCCCATATTGCGAGTCAGAAGAAGGTTTAGAACCAATAAGTTTTTACGGAGCGACCAAACTTTGTAATGAAGTTCTAGCAAAAAGCCTTACTCGAGGTTCAAGTACACGAACAAGGGGCATGAGATTTTTTACGGTTTATGGTCCCTGGGGAAGGCCAGATATGGCGTATTTCCGCCTGGCTGCCAGCGCAATGAATGGTTATGAATTTCAAAGATATGGTGATGGATCAGTTAAACGAGATTTTACATTTATTGATGATGTTGTTACTGCAATCTTTAAGTTAATTGAAAACCTTCAGACTCAAGAGCCTGGTTTCAGCGATGTTGTAAACCTAGGGGGCGGAAATCCCCATTCTTTAAATGACTTGATTAGTGAAATTGAGTCTCTCTCGAGCAACAGAATTAGTCTAGTAAACTTTCCAAAATCTAAAGGAGATGTTGAAGTCACGGTTGCAGACAATACTTACCTTGAATCACTCACCGGAGTAAGATCATTTGTTAGCCTCTCCGAAGGAGTAAAGGTTTTTTACGAATGGGCATCTCAAACCGAGATTAATTCTAGATTGAATGAATGGATTGGCGAATAAGTGAGGTTACTCTTAGTATCAGGCATTTACTTCCCTGATATTGGGGGACCTGCCACTTACATTCCAAGACTTGCTGCCAAATTAGTTTCCGATCAGAACTCAATCTCTGTTCTATCGTTGAGTAACAACCCGAAGCAACACACCCTCGAGGAATTGTGGCCCACCTTCCTGATATCCAGAAGATTACCCAAGCCAATTCGATTCTTGAAAACTGTTCGAGAGATTCTAAGGTCAAAAGATGCCGTAGATGGCGTCTATTCGAATGGCCTCTATGAGGAATGCGGCACCGCAAGTATCTTTGGTGGACGCTTATTGGTTGCCAAAGTGGTTGGTGATCCTATTTGGGAGCGATATAGAAATTCGAGAAGCCCATCAATTTCAATTGAAGAATTTCAAAAGTCAGAATTATCACTTAGCTTCAGAATTCAACGTATTTTCTTTGTGTGGAGCTTGAATCGTTTCCAGATAATCACCACCCCGAGCCATGAGTTATCAGAAATTATAAAGAACTGGGGTGTAACTCGACCAATTAAGGTTGTAGCAAATGGTATAAAATGCGATCTCACGAAAAGAAAGCAATTTGACAACAGTGTTGTTTCTGTTTCCAGATTAGTTACCTGGAAAAATTTAGACTTACTGATTAGAGCTTGCTCAGGGGCCAAATTAGCTCTAAAAATAGTGGGTGAAGGCCCCGAGAAAGAAAGATTAGAGGCTTTGGCGAATAGCCTTGAGGCTGATGTAATTTTTTATGGAGAACTTACAAGAGATGAAGTCATGGATGTAGTGAATAAATCTGCGATTTTTGCACTGATTTCGGATTATGAAGGTCTTTCATTTGCTTTACTCGAAGCCATGATGATCGGTATGCCTATTCTCGTTTCAGATAATTCTGGGAATACTCAAGTTATTGAGAATGAAGTAAGCGGCTTAATTGTTCCTATTGGAAACATAGAAGCCACCCAAAATGCACTCAGTCGGTTAACAAAGGATGCGCGACTTAGAGAACTTCTTGCTAAAAATGCGAGAGAACTCGCTGTGGCAAATTACTGTGAGCATGAACAGCTCTCTCGAATGATTGCCCTAATCGAATTGGCAATCGGATCAAAAAAGAATGAGTGACGTATTACTCTTTGATCCAAGAGGAACATTTTCCGAACTTGATCGTGACCTAATCAGTCGACACAGGGAGTATATTTCTGCGGCACGGGTAGAGTCTTCTGGAGTGCTCAATCGTCTCGTTGTATTCACATTTGTAACTGGATCATCAAGACAAATTTACTCTGATGGCTTAATTCTAATTATTGGCCTAAATTCCCTATCTTGGCTTTGTTTATTTCTTGGCATCGAGCTTAAAACCTGGCAAGTCCTACCTGAAATCGAACCAAAAGTAATTTCATGTAGCGATCCTTGGCTGTCTTATTTATTTGGGGCAATATATCAACGCCAAGTTTCCAAGAAAGCTACACTGATTAGAGTTCAATTACAAATTCATGGAGATTTTTTCTCAAAGCAATGGAAGTCAGGTTTAAAGGAAGTTATTAAATCTCGCTTAGCTAGGATTTCAATCAGTAAAGCAGATCAAATTAGATGTGTTAGTGATTCTCTAAGACGAGAGCTGATTGAGTTGGATTTTGCACCGCAGGAAAAAGTTGTTGTGGCACCTGTCCCGATTACCTTGAGTAATAGAATCGGCACAACTCCCTCCAATCTTCCAAGGACTATTGGATTTGTGGGTCGAATACAACCTGAAAGAGGGTTGGAGATTTTTTGTGATTTGGCAAAAAGGATCTATAAGGCAGATCCAACGATTAAACTCTTAATCGTTGGAGATGGCGGTTCTCGAAAAGCTTTTGAAGAGCTACTCGAAAAATCTTTTCCCAAAATTCAAATTGAATTCACAGGACATCTATCGTCAGAAGAATTGGAAAAGGCTTGGGAGAGAATAGGGATTTTAGTTTCAACAGCTCCCTCAGAGTCGTATGGACGAACTCTACGTGAAGCTCTAATGCATGGTGTGCCAGTCTGGTCTACGGACACCCGCGGGCTAAGGGACCTAATTCAAGAATACCCATCGGGGGCAATTCGAAAAATCGTTCTAGATAATTCAGAAGCGAATTTTATTGAAGATCTGACTTATCTCTTTTCTCTAAAGCGTGATTTTGGCTATCGGTACCAATATGAAATTACCAGGGCCTCGATAGTTGCAGAAATAGGGAGTTTTTGGGCAAGACTTTTGTAGGAATGGACTGATGCAGCCACTAAACTTTTGATCATGTGTGGAATTGTCGGATGCCTAAATGTCAATAATGGATTTGATTGGGTTAGTGAGCACACTCACTTAATCCACCACCGTGGTCCGGATTCTCAAATTGTAAAAAGCATCACGCCTGATCTTGTAATGGGAGTGGCTCGTTTGTCAATGACGGACCCCCACCCAAGAAGCAATCAGCCCATGATTGATTTGGAAAATGGAAATGCTATTTCTTTTAATGGGGAAGTCTACAATTATCAAGATGTCCGTAGAAATCTCATGTCACGGGGAGTTAAATTTCAAACGGAGTCTGATACGGAAGTATTGTTGAAGTACCTTGGAAATATTGGTTTAAATCGGCTCGGTGATTTAAATGGTATGTATGCATTTGCCTTTTACTCAAAATCAGAGAACAGACTTTACTTTTCGAGAGATTCCTTAGGAAAGAAACCATTATATGTTTCAATTGAAGGTGTATCAATTAGGTGGGCTTCAGTAGCCGAGTCTCTAAAATCTCAAGACGCTCCTAATGTAATTTCAGATGAAGCGTTGATCCAATATTTAAGTTTAGGGTATTTGATTGACCCAACATGGATTAAGGCGAAAATTTTTGCGGTTAAACCAGGTGAGTTGCTATGTATTGATTTGGGGACTTCTCGAGTTGTGAGCTCAGTAATTCTTTCGCCTAATTTAGAAAACGAAGAGAATGTATTGGCAGATTCATCTCTAAGGCAAGTTATCGGAAACAGTGTGGAAGATAGAATTTTTGGCCACAATAATTTTGCCATTTCTCTTTCAGGTGGGGTGGACTCATCTATTGTTGCAATTGAAGTTGCCAAAAAGAGTCATGATGCCTTTGCTTTTACCGCACGCTGGAGTGACTCAGATAAGGAACGATATAATTTCGATGCTGATGTAGCAGAAAAAGTATGTTCAAAACTTGATATAAAACTTGAACAAGTTGAAATGATTAAAGCCGCAGATTTAGTTCCAGAACTAACAAAATTTCTCACCACACTTCAAGAACCAAATAACAATCCTAGCGGAGTTTCAATGCTAAGACTGTATTCCCGGATAGCTGAAACAGGGCATCGTCTGGCGTTAACGGGTGATGGTTCAGATGAGATTTTTGGTGGCTACGCACGGCACGCATCCGTGAATAGAGTAAAAAATTTCCTGAACGTAACCACAGGTTCTTTGATTGCAGAATCCTTTGCTGACGTTCACGATAGTCGATCAACATTGTTTAGAAGAGCACTTGGGACTCAGATATCTCCAGCCTCCCCGTTTTCCTGGCTGCAATGGCATTGGATTTTTACGCCAAGAGAAATGGTTCACATTTTTAGTGATAAGAATATTGGATCCAGGACAAGTGCTTTGCTTGTTGAATCAGTTCTTGAGTTGGATACAAAGGTGTATCGCAAGAATCCAGAATCCTTGATGAATAGAGACCATAAAATTTGGCTAGCTATGGAGTCAAATCGTAAGTTAGACCGGATATCAATGCATTACTCAATAGAGGCAAGAAGCCCATTTCAAGATGACAGAGTTGTTTGTTGGGCCAATACCTATATGAAAAGCAATCAATTCAAAAAGCTCTCAAAAGAGGTTCTTTGGCAGGAATATCCTGAGTTAAATGATCTTGGGGTCAGAAGGGATAAGGCAGGTTTCACGAGCCCCGTCGGGCACTGGTTGCGTTCAAACCCGAACCTTGTAAAGAGCAGTCTTGATTATCTATCGCAGGACAATAGATTCAAAAAAGCCGGGCTTGATTTTTTTCGTGATGCGCCGCAAAGAGGAAAATACAGGGAGCTGATGCAACTGTGGACGCTAGTTGTTCTTGCAACATGGCTACAGATCGAGAAGTGAAATGAAACGACTAATCATTTACAATCTTGAGACTGATTTAGATAGCCATGTATTGGCAGCAGCCCATGATTGGGTTGAATCTTTTGCCAACCATACTGCTGAAGTAATTGTTTACTCCACCCATGTAGGTACGTATTCTCTTGCTGAAAATGTAGTGGTGAATGAAATTGGCGGAGGGAGTCCCCGTAAAAAAGTTATTGCGATTCTCAGGCTTTTAAGGTCTGCCATTAAAGAGATACCAAATCGTAAAGACATTAGCGTTTTTCATCATATGTCAACAAGGTCACTCTTGATTACTGGATTGATTTATAGAGGTATGGGTGTGAAGCAAGGGCTTTGGTACTCGCACTCAAAGAAATCCATAAGTTTGAAGTTCTCTCATTTTTTTGCAAATGAAATTTTCACTTCAACTTCGAACGCAATTCCCATTTCAAGCTCGAAGATTAATTATGTTGGTCATGGAATAAAGACTGAACGCTTTACAAATGGACCATCAACCTCACAACTTTCCAGAAGTGGAGTAGTGGCAGTAGGGAGAGTTGTTCCAATTAAGAGAGTAGAGTTCTTGATTGATGCAGTGTTTAATTCCGGTATCCAGGAATTAAGAATAACCTGTCTTGGCCCTTTTGAAGAAGAGGATGCGTACCCTCAAAGGTTAATGAGTTTGGCGAAGTTAAAAAAAGTAGATTTGGTTTTGAAGGGGGCGATCCCTTACGCTTGTCTTCCGGCTTTGCTAATCAATTTTGATTTTGTTTTCACGGGAACGCCAAGTTCTGTTGACAAAGCCGTGATAGAAGGAGCCTTATCTGGTTGCTTTGTAATTTCTTCAGAAAAGCAAGCCCTTAAACTGACGGGCATGGACAAGGTTTTTGAAGCATTAGGTTTTAAAGATATTCCGACTTTAGCAGTGCAACTTCTCACTTTAAGTGGTCTGCCGACAAGGGAAAAGGAAATACTAAGGTCAAAGTTAAGCGCAAGGGCTAGAGAGTTGAATGATTTAGACCGAACAACTTTAGAAATACTTCGTAAGATAGAATCATCGATATGAAGGAAATGAAGAGTCGGATCAAGAGTACGGTGCTTTACAGGTCTGTCTCAGTTCTCTCACCTACAGATCGAAAAAAAGTCTTAGCCGTAATTGTGATCCAAGTTTTTCTTGGAGGGCTTGATTTAGTAGGCGTCGGCCTTATTGGAGTGATTGGCTCACTGACCATCAATGGCGTTGGTGCAAGACAACCTGGAAATAGAGTCCAGTGGTTATTGGACAAACTACAACTTGGAGATTTTGAAATACAAACTCAGGCAACAATTTTGGCCTTTATCGCAGTTTCAATAATGGTGACAAAAACCCTGCTTTCGATGTTCTTTATTCGAAAGATTCTGTATTTTCTAAGTTATCGCGGCGCAAAATTGTCATCAATCCTTGTCTCACGCCTATTGGCACAACCATTACTCACAGTTCAGAGCAGGTCCAACCAAGAGACTCTGTTTGCTTTAACCACCGGAGTAGGCAGTATTACAATCGGGGTTCTCGCGACCTTCGTAGCTCTGATCTCGGATATTTCTTTATTGCTAGTTATGGCCATCGGCTTATTTGTAATTGATCCTTTGCTTTCTGTTACCACATTTACTTTGTTCGCTTCAATTGCTTTTCTTCTTTATCGCGTTATGCAAGTCAAGGCAAAAACACTCGGTGAGCAAAACAGGCAAACTAATGTCGACAGTAATGCACTTATTCTTGAAGTCTTAGCCTCATACCGCGAACTAGTTGTAAAGAATAGAAGATTTCACTATTCAGAGAAGATTGGCGATCAAAGACATAAGCTTGCGGGTGCGACAGCAGAGCTATCTTTTATGCCAAGTATCAGTAAATATGTTTTTGAAATCGCAATTGTTGTAGGAAGCCTTTTGATAAGTGCAATTCAATTTATCACAAATGATGCAGCAAGAGCAGTGGCTACTTTGAGCATTTTTTTCGCCGCAAGCACACGAATAGCACCAGCAGTTCTTCGTGTGCAGCAGAGTAGTCTTTCCATACGTTCGAACACTGGCATTGCGGGTCCCACCTTAGATTTAATTGACTTCCTGGGAGTTTCAGAAATTGATTCTAGAGAAAATTCAAGTTTAGACTTCAAACATGATGGATTTAGTTCATTAATCGAACTAAAGAACGTGGTTCTCACGTATCCTGGTAAAACGCAGCGTGCAATCGATGATGTAACGTTATCAATTATTCCGGGAGAAGTGGTTGCACTTGTTGGTCCATCTGGTGCAGGAAAAACCTCAATTATAGATCTTATGCTCGGAATAATTGAGCCAGATGAAGGTTCAGTAAGTATCAATAGTTTGAGGCCGCTAGATGCAATTTCCACTTGGCCAGGGGCTATTGGTTACTTGCCACAAGATGTAATCATTTCAAATGGAACGGTTCGCGAGAATGTAATGCTTGGCTTTGCACCAGAGAAAGAATATGAATCACAGGTACTGTCCGCCCTCAAAGTTGCACAGCTAGAAGAATTTGTGAATGAGCTCCCTAACAAACTAGAACAACAAATGGGAGATCGCGGAACCCGAATAAGTGGGGGCCAGCGCCAACGTTTAGGCATAGCACGAGCAGTCTTTACAGCCCCTAAGCTCCTTGTTTTGGATGAGGCAACTAGTGCTCTAGACGGTGAGACAGAAGCCAGTATCTCTGATGCTATTCAGAAATTTGGCGATGGAGTCACAGTGATCATGATTGCCCACAGACTTTCGACAGTTTTGGCTGCTGATCGAGTTATTTATATGGATAAAGGGCGATTAGTGGCACAAGGTACATTTGAAGGAGTTAGAAAGTTAGTTCCAGACTTTGATCGCCAGGCAAATTTAATGGGACTGAAATCATGAGTTGGTTGATAACGGGTGGTGCAGGTTATATCGGAAGCCATATTGCCCACACTTTTGTCTCAGAGGGAGAACAAGTAGTTATTCTCGATAGTCTAAGCAATGGTTTAGTTGAAAGAGTTCCACGTGGGGTGTCACTTTATGAAGGAGACATCGCATCTGAAGAAGTTTATGAAAAGATTTTTAGCCAAGAGAAGATCGAAGGGGTAATAAATCTGGCCGCACTTAAGTCAGTAGAAGAATCGATGAGATTACCGGATGAATACCGAAGAGTTAATACTTATGCAGTAGAGACTACTTTGAAAATGGCCGTAAATCATGGTGTGGGTTTATTTCTTCAGACCTCTACCGCTGCCGTCTACGGAAATGTTGAAGGCGGAGTTGCATTTGAAGGCACCAAGACCAATCCGATTTCTGTGTATGGCTCAACGAAATTAGATGCCGAGGAGATTCTTAGTTCATATATAGAAACGGGAAAGATCAAGGGCGTGTCACTTAGATACTTCAATGTTGTTGGGGCGAGCACACCCCAGCTCAGAGATACATCAAATTCGAATCTCTTCCCCATAGCCATGA
>Ga0066180_10000001_pt1 | contig 43500 bp, 38 predicted proteins | sample LauGreSBDMM110SN_4_FD_59338 | JGI IMG/M metagenome (GOLD analysis project Ga0066180, IMG submission 59338) | Freshwater lake microbial communities from Lake Michigan, USA - Su13.BD.MM110.SN (version 2) (version 3) | ecosystem: Environmental > Aquatic > Freshwater > Lake | place: Lake Michigan... | reverse complement strand
GCGATTGTTGATTACCTTTTACGAAAAAATCGACTCTCTTTCTCTCAACATTGTCCATCTCATCTATTTTTACACAAATCTTCCCCCAACAGAAGATTCAACCAAAATGTTATTCAGACTTACCAGTGTGAAAGAAATCTTGAACAATGCAAAAACACAGGTAATGTCTTTCTGGAAAGAAAGCCCCCCGACGTTTTTTCGGATGCCTCTTAGGGTAATCGAGGACGAAAGCAGCGTGGAACTATTTAGTTCCGAGACATTCCTACCGTATATTATGGGAATAATAGAACTCCCGGCATGGACAGACCCGCTAGTTGTAGAGGTTATTAATGAGACGCGAAAGAAGATTCAAACCCGAGAACAAACAAAGACGCAACGCAAAGATTATTATGTACTTTTGCGATTGATTACGCGACAATATAATTTGGATTGGGCGTTAAAAAATATTATTGATTATCTCCCCATTAGTCTTGTATTTGATTTGATGATTTCACAAACACCATGGGAATTTTCAGTAAAACATAGAGTAAAGGATGATATTACAGTGCATGTCACGTAATTTAAGCCTTTTTATGCTTCTTAGTTCTCCAAAACCATGGCATACAACCAGTTCCAACACAAATTTTTATAAATTAAAAAGTTGTTTGAGTATATTTGTATTTTAAAATATAAATATAAATAATAAATAAATCAATGGAAGAAAAAGAAGGTTCTCCAGAGAAACTATCATCGCCCGAAAGACAATCGGAATTATTTAAACGTGTTTCATGGAAACTTTTGGAAAAATATTTTAAATCAGATGTGAACAATTTAGTAGCTCATCACTTGGATTCTTACAATCTTTTTTTTGGAAAAGGTATCTTTGATGTTTTTCGCGATAATAATCCCGTTAAATTTTCAAATCAAAAATTTTCAGACACAAAAGTAAGTGAGGGAAGTATCACTATTAACTTGTATTTAGGCGGAAAAGAGGGGACTGCTATTTATTTTGGAAAACCTGTCATATATGACGACAATACAGGAGAAACACACTATATGTATCCAAATGAAGCACGGCTCCGCAATTTAACATACGGATTTTCCATACATTATGACGTTTTTATCGAATATGAATATGAAGAAGATGGGGAGATGAAAAAAATAGAATTAACACACGAACGAGTTTTTCTAGGGAGATTTCCAATCATGTTGCACTCAAAATTTTGCATTTTATATGGATTAGCGAGTGATATCGCTCATAATTTGGGAGAATGTAGAAATGACCACGGAGGTTATTTTATTATTAATGGAAAAGAAAAGGTTATCATTCCACAGGAAAAGTTTGCGGATAACATGATATATTTAAGCGAGGGTAATGATACGTATTCTTATATCGCAAATATACGTTCTATTTCAGAAGATTCGTCAAAACCCAGAAGAACAACTTCTGTGCGAATTCTTGCGCCTACTGCAACACTGACAAATAATAATATTGTAGTAAATATTCCAAATGTCCGAAAACCAATCCCTTTATTTATTGTGATGCGTGCTCTTGGAATTATTTCGGACAAACGTATTATTGAAACATGTTTATTGAATATGGAAGAAAATGCTTCCATGGTTGATTTATTTGTTCCATCTATTCATGATGCAAACAAAATTTTTTCACAGGAAGCCGCTTTAACATTTATTTCTGTTTTTGTAAAAAAAGGTGCAAAGTCGAAAATGTCATCCATGGCTGTCATGGAAATCCTTTCAGATTATCTATTGCCACATGTAGGAGAACTCAATTTTTTAGACAAGGCCTATTATTTAGGGTTTATGGTATTTGAATTATTGAAGTTATCCATAAAAAAAAGTGAGCCAACCGACCGCGATAGTTTTAAATACAAAAGAATAGAATTATCCGGCACGTTGATAAAAGAATTGTTTATCGAATATTATAAAATTCATCTGAAAGACATTTTTCTTTATGTGGATAGATTATATTACTATAAATCAGAAGAATTTCAAAAATTATTGTTGGATAAAATCGACGACATTTTCAAAACAAGAAAGCTATACGACGGATTTAAAAAAGCGTTCAAGGGTAATTGGGGGAGTGCCGCCCACACAAAACGCATTGGTATCATTCAAGATTTAAACCGATTATCATACAATTCATTTATTTCGCATCTCAGAAAAATAGTTTTACCTTTAGACGAAAATGCAAAGGTTATAGGACCACGATTATTGCATAATAGTCAATGGGGATATATAGATATTGTCGATTCTCCTGATGGCGGAAACATTGGTTTGCACAAACATTTGGCAATCGTCACATATATAAATACAGAATTTCCATCAAAAGGAGTGATTGAATGGTTGAAAAAAGAGGGATTGGAACCGTTATTTAGTAATACCCCTAACGAATTGAATTATTATACCAAAGTCTTTGTGAATGGTGCATGGATTGGAATTTTCAAAGACCCTCATATAGTATTAGATAAAATACGGCTCTATAAGCGCAATGGGCTTCTTCCGCTTTTTATGAGTTGTTCTTTTGATTATAGTAAAAACATTATATTTATTTATACGGATGAAGGTAGATTATACAGACCTATTTATTTTATAGAGGAAGGAAAAGTGAGCGCATTTCGCACAAAAGAAGTTTGTAAAACAGTGTTATCAAATGAATATTCATGGGAGAATATGGTGGCAGGGTTTCTTCCGAAAGAAGGCTTTCATTATAAAAATAATACAATTTATGATTTGGAAATTTCATATGAAGAACTGAATGATAAAAAATCTGTGGTGGATTATATTGATGTAGCAGAGGAAGAATTTTTACTCATTTCAAATGTGGAGAGCCCTTTTCAAGAAAAATTTACAAATACAGAAATTCATTCATCGTTAATTTTTGGTGTAATGGGAAACCAGATTATTTATCCTGAAAACAATCCTTATCCACGTAATACATTTTCATGCGCACATGGAAAGCAAGCAGTATCTGTGTTTCATACAAATTATTTGATGAGAATTGATAAAAGTGGGCTAGTGTTAAATTATGGACATGTACCTTTAATTAAATCGAGATATTTGGATATCATTAACAATGAAGAACAGCCATATGGTAATAATGTTATATGTGCAATCATGTCGTATAATGGTTATAATGTAGAAGATGCTATTTTAATAAATGAAGGGTCTATAGACAGAGGGTTATTCAATACGACTTATTACACTTCTTATGAAGCTCATGAAGAAAAAGCCAATGTAGGAGATAGTAAAATAAACACTCGTTTTACTAGCATACAAGATAAAACAGTTTTACGGACAAAACCCGATTTTTTTTATGATGAATTGGACGAGAATGGTCTAATAAAAGAAAATACACTGTTGAATGATAAAATCGTTTTAATTGGAAAGGTCCAGGAACGTGATGGTACAAATGAATTATATGATGCTTCTGTTTTTAGCAAAAGAGGTCAATTAGGAGTTGTTGATAAATCATTTATCACTGAATCGGAAGAAGGAACGAGAATTGCCAAAATACGTATTCGGGAAGAAAGAATTCCTAATATTGGAGATAAAATGGCAAGTCGAGCTGGACAAAAAGGTACTATTGGAATGATTATCAAAGAATGTGATATGCCTTTTGCGGAAGATGGTACCAAGCCAGATTTAATTATTAACCCGCATGCACTGCCTTCCAGAATGACGATTGGACAATTGTTGGAATCGTTGTTTGGAAAAGTTTGTGTAAATCAGGGTTGTTTTGGTGATGCAACCGCGTTTGATATGAAAGGTCCAAATTTAGATTATTATGGAGATTGTCTAATAAAATATGGATATCATTCATCTGGCAATCAAGTTCTGTACAATGGTTTTACGGGCGAACAAATTAAAAGCGATATTTTTATTGGTCCAACATATTATTCGAGATTGAAACATATGGTAAAAGATAAGATTAATTATCGCGCACTTGGACCAAAGACGTCGATGACTCGTCAATCTGTACAAGGCAGGGCAAATGATGGAGGCTTGAGAATTGGAGAGATGGAGCGCGATTGTGTCTTGGCGCACGGTGCAATGATATTCTTGAATGATTCATTTTTAAAAAGAGGAGACGAATACTTTATGGCGGTGTGTAATCATTCTGGGATGGTGGCAATTTACAATAAATCTCAAAATATATTTTTGAGTCCTTATATTGATGGTCCTATTAAATTTAATGAAGAAAATGGCGAAGATAGACTTGAATATATTTCTCGGTTTGGTAGGTCATTTAGTATTTTACGGATTCCGTATGCACTCAAATTATTAATTTACGAATTGCAAACAATGAATGTTCAAATGCGTATCATCACAGAAGAAAATATTGACCAGATTGAACACATGAATTTTTCAAACAATGTATTAAAATTACAAAACAACTATGACGCGACTACGGATAACTTAAATAAACACATTACAGATTATATCGAAGATATTTCTAAAATAAAAGGTAAATATAAAAACCCCTATGTAAGGGTTTATGATGAACCTCAGCGATTAAGATGGGGTGGAGTTAATTTTTCTGAAGGAATTTAAATTAAAAATTGAATTTAAAAATAATAAACTATTACATTAAAAATGGCGCAGAGTATCAAGACAAATCAATATTACAACGCAAGGGTTGTACTATTGGAACAATTGAAAAAACAGGGGTATGACGTGAGCCAATATGAATCATTTGGAATTAATGAAGTTCATAGCATGATACAGACATCTACACTAGACATGTTCCTGGAAAGCGATAAACGAAAAGTATATGTCCATTATTTTATGGGAAAATCATTCAAACTCAAGGAAATTCGTGAGACTATTGATGAGTTGTTAGCTGGACAATTAACTAAAAATGATACTGTTATTTTCGTTACACCTGAAGATGGCAACGACACAATCAAGGAAAATGCAAAACAAATCTGGGAAGAAGAGAATATTTTCGTTATTTTATTGTGTATAAAAAAATTGCAGTTCAATGTATTAGAACATAGTTTAGTTCCTCTTCATGAAATTATCACTACTAAAGATGTCGAGGAAATTATGGAAAAATATAAAATGAAAGATATAGCATTGTTTCCCGAAATTTCGCGGTTTGATGCCGTTGCTCTAAGTATTGGAATGCGACCAGGTGAAATTTGTAGAATTTCTCGCCCTAGTAAAACGTCCATTGTTTCTTATTATTATCGTTTATGTGTAAATAAATAATTTGATAATATATGTCAAGTTATACGATTTGTAATAATGTTGTTTCACAAACACAATTAGATGCATATCAGACAAATATAGATAAAATTATTGCAGGGGTTACGGCATCAGACGGTATGATTGATATAAATATTATTATTGAAGAGGCTATAAAACAATTAAAATCGACTGATAAAAGCATGGCGGATGCTCGTAAAATTGTGAATGATTGTATAAATAATTATAAACAAAAAATGAATCAACCTGAAACGAATTATGATGATAAAAATACGACATATATAATGCTTGAAAATTCGCTATTGGTTCATCAAGAAATTATTTATAGAAGAATTCAAATGATTGTTTATATTTGTGGGTTAATTTACTTTTTCTATTTATATAAAGTTAAGTAGCAATAAAAAAATGTTTGAATAATACATGCTGTCATTTTCTAAAATACCTTTGACGAAAGAAATGAAAGAGTATCTAAAAATAGTAAATGACAAATACATGGAAAAATGCCTGAAACAAAAAAAAGTTATATTATATGAATCGATTAAACGAATTGATAAATGAATATAATTATTTTTTTGACCTTTCAAAAAGCGTACAACCGATTGACGTTACCTCTATTCCAAATCACACTTTTTCAAACTCTGCGACGGCAACTCCATCTCATGTTAATTCTGTGGAAGAATGCATAAATAGTTTAAAAAACAATGAATTATATATAGGAGGTACTTACTATAAAACGGACAATAATAATTGTTTTTTGTATGATAAAAGTACGAACCCAAAATTAGTTAGTGGCGATGGAATTGCAATATTGCGAACAACTCAGTATTATAATGATAAAATGACCGAAGTTTTTGACAAGATAAAAGAGTTTTTGTTAAATAGCAGCGAGGCATTTACTTTGATGGACTATAATAATACTGACAATGGGTTGAACGATGCAGAATCCATGTATAAATTTCTCAATAATAAACACAACATTTCTTCCATTACTTTACAAAATAGTAGTGTTATGTTTATGATGTGGTTATTTATTTTTTTATTTATACTATCAATCATTTTTCGTATGTTTGAAAATATGATTTTAAAATCTGTCTCTATTGTTAGTTTTGTCGCTTCCATAATAGTTTTATTAAATATATTCAAGTTAGTAAATTCATTTTTATTTTCAATAACATTACTTTCACTCTTTTCTACCATTGTCCTAGTTTTATTTTTTAAAAAAATGTATATTCCATCCTTTTCTTTTTTAGTATTCGGAGCAATTGGGTGTAATTTTTATATCAATTATAAAGTATTATAATATATTATTAAATTAAATGAGTTCTATAGGTTTATATGAAGACGAATTGAGTAGAACAAATAAAAATATTGACGATGCTTTAAATGGTGATGGAAAATATTTAGGGAAAAATGTTCGGAGTAATATAACAGGAGAAGTTTATCATATCAGCGATAAAGGTGCAATGAAGTACTTTCAAAGTCCATATATTTTGTCGAGTACTATGGGGAAAAATGGATGTCCGGCCGAATATATTAACATTAATCAAGATTTAAAATCTGATTATTTTCTAAAGGAAAACCCATTACTTTTTGCAGGAGCACCAATGGTTGTCACTGGAGAAAATCAGGGGCAATCATGTGGCGCAGGAATCAATGTTTTTGCCGACCAGATGCCAGATTTGGAGACAAAGTCGGCTGGATGTTTCACATCAAATGAAGGAGTTTTAATTGGAAGTGGGAAAACATTTGACCAATGCAAAACAATGGCTGCAAATGAAGGGTACCCGATGTTTTCATTAAACACGACAGAAAATGACAATGGAACATTATATTATGGAAACAATGGAACTGTTACCGGTGACGTATATTGTCAGGGTGGTTGGGGAAATGAAAATTACGATATTCAAAAAAATATGGATTGTCTTTACGGAATAGATAGTCGGGGTAACAAAATATCATGTTCGACTGGTGGAGTATTAATGGAAAATAATGGGTTTTATTGCGTTCCAAGAAATAATGAGGCGAAACCAACTCTTGCTGGTAACTGTTATGGTTTTAAAAATACTGATAACAGTCAATATTACACAGATACACCATATACATTAGTAACATTACAATTACCTTTGGACAGTTGCACTTATGTGAATGAAGAATGGCGACATAATATTTCGGGAATTAAAGCATTAACTATTTCGTCAAATGGGACCTATTTACTAATTAATCAAGAAGGCAATACACTGATTTCATGGAAATCTCCTTTGGCTGATTCAGTGTGTTCTTATGGAGGAGGCGTAAATCTTTCTACATTGACTGCAACCTATGGTGGAAATTGTGCTTCACAGTGCAGTGTGGTTCCTGGAAATTATACAAACAACGTTATTAGTTTAATAAATGAAAATAACACAAATACTGACCAATCAAGAGACAATTACGATAATTTAAAAAGTCCTTCTTTTTATGTTGGAACAGAATGGAAGGAATATTACGGTCCGAATAATCCAAATAATAAAATAGGTCCGGCTTATGGTACTGAAAACGACCCTTGTTACGGTTGTTCCAAAGATTTTGTAGTATCCTATCAATGTGGCAGTGTTTCTGACCCAGTGACAACAAATATTGCCGCTAGCGCCGATGGTGCATTTGTTAATTTAGGAGGATGTGGAAATAATTTTACGAGTTGTATCACAGCCATTGGTATTTCTGACGATGGAGATGTGAAAATATTAAGAGATATTTATGGAGACCCACAAGAATTGTTCTCCGTTAGTGGTACTTATAAAGGAAAGTTAGTTTCTCTTCCGTATGTGCTCGCTTTTCCAGTATGGGTAGCAATGAAAAATAAAATTATTATAACGTTTAATGGTAAAAAATATAGTATGATTTATGGGCCAGGAGAGATAAAAAAAGACGAGTTTATTGTTTCGCCTACAGCAACCTGTTTTTTTCAAGTTACAGATTCGCTTCCAATCATCGGGTTTTATACCGAAAATTTAACGTGTAATTCCATAAATGGGAATTTTACCGGAATCGAAACAACAGATTTCACCCCGTCACAAGAAAGTTTAGACACACAATGGTGTGTAAATACTAGAAACACATACGGAATTATACCTTACAAAACATGGGGAACATTGTCTGACAAAGATATGCAAAATAAATGGAACAATATAAATTGCAATGTACTATCAGAATCTACCTTGCCTCCACCAAAATCTTCTTTATTTGCCATTAATCAATTTACAAATCCCCTATTTATTAATAATTACGGGAAACAAGGGTATGTGGATGATGAAATGGTATTGCATGAATATTCAAAAGAGTTGATGCCATCCTTTAATGAGACATCAAATTCTACCATTGTGGATGGAACTATCTTAAAATCATTTGATTATACAACCGATGAACAATGCAAAGTAGAATGTATAAAAAACGATTGTAATTGGATTTCCATAAATGATTCTAGCTGCACATTGTATTCAGACCAAAGTGGAATAAATCCATTGGATAATGGAAAAGTATTTGAAAAAATAAAACCAGCAGAATCGCTCTCGGAATCCTGTCCTTTTCAAGATGCAAAAAGTATATCCACATCTACATGGGAACATTATGTGAAAAGCGAGACACCAATGACATCCCAAACAAGCTGCAAAAAAGACAATGATAATTATTTGAGTAAAGAAATTATTCGTTCGAATACTTTATATTCAAATATAAATAACGAGTTGGTAAATCAAAATGAAGAAACGAACAATTATCTGAAAAGTCATCAAAAAAATATGAATGATGTTATTTCGAATGTAAAAAATATAAGAATTATGCAAGACAAACTTGATACGGTAGAAGGGTTTAGCGATTTTTCGGCAATGCAGTTTTTTGATAAAATGCATACGACAACTACAAAAATGTACGATGAAACATTGGAAATAAAATCATATAATAAAAATCAAATGCTTTTATGGACGTTTATAACTTTTATTTTAATAGGAATGAATTATTTACTCATTTTTACAATGGACCCACCTCAAAAAGTAAATATTATATGGTTAGTTGTAATAAGTATATTATTATTTATTGGGGGAATTTATCCATTATATACAATTCCATAATTGTCTAACTTTAAATATAATAATACAATATGGGAGATTTGAAAAATGCATTAACTAGTTTATCAACGAATATTGAAGAGATACAGAATATATTGAAGGAAGATAATTTAACAAAAGAAGAACAAGCCACTTTTACAAGATTACTCTATAGTGCAAGAAATGCCTTTGGAGATTTTGCTCGTTTTTCATATGGCGCTAATAGCGCAGTAGAGGCTTCTGCACTGTCTGCAAGTGAAAACGGCAATGCACTCACGACATTAAATAATATCATCGATGAAATTACGCGAGAAAAACAAACAACCCTAGATAAAATAAGTGTATTAAATTCAACTGCATTAAAAAAGGTACAATTTAATTCTTATTTTGCGCAAATGAATTATTACAATGTTGTTATTATGAAAATACTCGTTTTTTCATCTCTTCTGATGATGTTAAATATATTTTTATATATCAAAAAATATACATCTGATAATGTATATACGATAATTAGTGTAATAATAATTAGTGCAACACTTATTATATTAATCAATATGATTTATTCAGAATATCAAAGGACTAATTACAATTTTAATAGATTTAGTTGGCCTAAGCCGACCTGAAAAATTAATCTTTATTAATATAAATGACATGCCCGACACCATCTGAAAGTGAAATACAAGCACTTATTAGCCAAGTAAATACACTTTTAGCAAATGTTACCGAAACACAGGCGTGCGACAGCGAATGTCAAAAACAAACAATTTTGGATAATTTAAAAACAAATTTGGAAAAATCCACAGACAATTACACGTCATGTGAAGCAAAGTACAAGGGTGATGAAAAAGCTTATATAGTACAAAAATATGGAATTTCGTACTATAATGAACAAGAGAATAAAAAAAAAAATGAAGTCTTACAAAGTCAAAAGCAAGTTTTGCTTGATTCTTTTATGAGAAAAATTGCCGAAACAAATACTAATTTTGATATTTTAGAGAATGATGTAAATCATTTAAAATTAATACAAAACATGTATGCTAATACAGGAGTAAATAAATCACTGAATGATATATTTGGAATAGTCGTTTCTCCATTTGAAGGATTTCGCACATTAGAGACATTAAATAAAGAAATAACATTTTCATTTCAGAAAAATGAGACGGGCAAATTCATAAATATGTTTTTCTATATTATTTTTTATATTTTAGCAATTTTTATAATTATCTACATGATTATCTATAAAAGATTTGAATTAAGGTATATTATTCCGGCAGGTATTATAATACTCATATTACCTTTATTCAATATGGTTAATTTTATAATACTTTTATACTCAACCTTAAAAACTCTCTTCTAAACTATCAACATCATCCTGTTTCAAGGAGCGTATTTTCACATTCTTCCATCCTGGTTTAGAACCAGACTTTGTAAATTTACTCGTCATAGCTATTTTTAAATCACCATTTTTCGGCATTTTAGTACCACTATGATTTTCCTGGAACCACGCTTTAAATTCTTCCCATAAATTTTGCGGCCCAATTCTAGCTCCATGTTCTTCTATAATCATTTCATTAATAAATTTCGCGACATGGTCTTGATTCTCTCTATATTCAGTAGATTCCTTCATAACTTCCTCACAATCATCCACTTGTCCTTCCGTCTGGAATACTTTATGTACTAACATACTAATAAATATAGGTGCCCATATTTTTAATTTATCTTTTACATTTTTATTTTTTTTGAATAAAAATGGAATCCCCGTATATCTACTATCGGTTATATTATCGACAAATTTTGCATGATGCCGAATACTTTTTATTCTACGCCATGTACCATCATCTGTCGCTTCTATATCAGGATAATTATTTGTACAAACAACTAACGTAAATTGTGGCGTAAATGTTTCACTTTCTTTAAAAAGTTGCCTAGCAACAATCGTATCACCGCCAGTAAGCTCCTTTAATATACCTTCATTCAACTTCATTCCCTTGCTAGATTCTTGCATAACTGCATATCTCACACCTTTCAATGCAATTAATTCGGAAGTTGTGCCACCCACACTTGAACGTTTTTCAGTAACCATAGAAATGGGCAAAACACCTTTATAATCACCAAACGCATACGACATTAATTCTACGATAGACGATTTTCCATTACTACCGGAACCAATATAGAAACTACACGTTTGATTTATATTTTCACCGATTAAGCAAGAGGCTAGATGGCACCACATATATTCACATAGCTCCGGAATAGGATATAACTGCTCCATATATTCTTTTATTTCTCGTACAATAGTCACAATATTCGGGTCTAAATCTTCCGAGTCTGAATCCATATATTTTCCAATGTCTGCGAAATAGTCTGTATGTGTGCATTTTGTAATATAATCATCCGGTGTTCCTTCGCGAAATATTTTTGCTTTGAAATCTACAATTCCATTTTTAAAACACATCAAATATTTATTCGAATCTGTTTTTCGCATAAATTCGTCGTCGCAAAATATCTCCATTGCTTCTCGGAATATATTGTTTTTATCAGACGTCTTTTTTAATTTTTCACATGTTTTACCCACCTTTTGTATCTTCTTCCTGAGTTTTTCGTGTTGGTCTTGATTTTCATTACTTTCTTGAATTTCAGCAAACAACGAATCCAATTTTGCATTATAAATTTGATGAACTTCCTCCGAAATTTTATTTCGAATACTCATACGCTTATCTTCTTTCCAACGATGATTTTCAAATACATACCATGATTTTGAACCAATATCCGTGCAACAATAAGAACCTCTATTCATAAAATGCAATACCTTTGCAATATCATAGTCTGTAGAATTATTCGTATTCAAGGATTGATTTATATAGTGTTGAAGAGACGAATTTTTCACTTCTAAATATTTTTCAGGCGCATCCTTTTTTGCCCAATAAATAATAGAGTTTTTGGTAAGCCCTCCATCCCTTTTATTAAAATCATTTTTCCATCGTTGCAACAAGTAAGGAATGTCATTGTAGTCAAATGTTGGATTTTTAGACCGCAACATTACCCACGATAGAAATAATCTCTCGTCAGTATGTTTCAACGCAAACGCCACGCGACAATTATTTGAATGCGACCCATCTTCGTAATAAGAAGCAGGCAATATTTGCGTATATTCGTGTGCTTCAATACTACTATAATCAGTCACATCAAATGTTTTAAGCAATGCATTCATGGCTACTTCCAATTGTTCCTTCGTTTTAATGTCGAGAATATCCGGAATCACAACATCTTCCACCACATTAATCTTGAAACAAGTTTTCCTTTTTGGTTTGGTTTTCACGTTTTTTACATCGTTGTAGGCATCCTCTGTCTCTCTATTCATGGGAAACAAAGGATGGTTGTTGTATTGCGCCGATATGAGAGGCGTAATTGCCCGTTCGTCAATTGATTTTGGGTTTAACGAGAATTCCTTGTCAGCACTATCAAACGTCACATCATAATATTGCGTAAGTATATATGGCTGGTGGTCTGGTTTCCGAGAACCATAAACTTGCCAATTTGTTGAACCTTTGCATATAGAATCATCAACCACATTTTCCCATGTATTTGTAATTGGTAACGGTTCGTCATCCCAAATAGTTGGAATTTCCTTTACTATTTTATTCCTTAATAATCCTTGAAAAATATGGTCTGCTTTTATCCCAATAATTATATGCAAACCATCCTTTGTCAATTCTTTCTCAATGCAACGATTCACATCCTTTTTTTCCATAATAAATATGGGAAATGTTTGGTCAGTAAATTCCAACATTGATTTCAATGTGTCAAGATATAACCCGAGGATTATTTCAATATGACTACTGGTATATAATCTTTTATCAACATCCACCGAAAACTTGAAATCAAAATCAATAAGAATCGGACCATCACTGATTTGTTTTTCTGTCAAGTATTCGGGTTTTTTTTCCGTGAAAACTTTCCTGCAATATAATTCATGAAATATATCCTTTTCTTCCTGTGGAATGGTGTAGGACCCTCCGCCCATTTTCAACGTTTTACTACCTATTCTTGTGTGCGTTGGCGTCCCAGATTCGGATACAAATTTATGCTTTGCAAGAAAGTCGTCAAGATTTCTATACTGTGACGCCATTGTGTTTATTATATTATGTTAATATATTTTTATTTCATTTTTTAATTCAATTTTAATTCACATTTAAATTTATGAATTAAATATAACAAAACAAGTAATAAATATGACTGTTTTTATTCCCAAAGATTGCGCAAAACGGTTGATTAAAGATATTAAACAACTTGTCAATGAACCATTGAATGACCATGGTATTTATTACAAACATGACGACGATAACATTCTAAAAGGGTATGCACTCATTGTAGGAGGCGAAGACACTCCTTATTTTGGTGGTTATTATTTTTTTCAGTTTCATTTTACACCAAAGTATCCATATGAACCTCCAGTAGTTGATTATTGTACAAATGACGGCAAAACCAGGTTTAATCCCAACTTTTATATAAACAAAAAGACGTGTTTGTCTGTATTGAATACTTGGAGAGGAGAACAATGGACTTCCTGTCAGTCCATCACGACCATTTTACTATCATTGAGCACTGTATTATGTGCAAATCCATTGTTGAATGAACCACATATTACAAAAAGTCATCGCGATTTTTTGAATTATACATTAAGCATAGAACATGAGAATATTAATGTAGCTATCTGTAAAATAATATCAAAGAAAATTTCAGAGAATTTTTTTGTGTTATTCGAGGAACAGGTGAAGAGTCATTTTCAAAAAAATGTAGATTCTTTGATTGATTATTGTAGTAAAAAGCCACAAGAAAAAACAATACTGCGTGTTGGAATTTATTATATGGAAACTCTGATAAATTATAGTAATTTAGTTGAACAATTAAACAAATTAAAAATTGAATTTAAAACATAGATGTAAAATATATAAAATGAAGTTTTGTAAGGTTTGTGACAACATGTACTATATAAAAGTATCGGATGATGGCAATAATTTAAAATTATATTGCCGAAATTGTCAGGATGTGGAAACAGAAGTAACCAATTTATGTATTCATAGTTCGGAAGAATATATAAACAGTGAAGAAACACACATCAATCGTTTTACAAAGTTGGACCCCACTCTACCGCGAATACAAAAAATGCCATGTCCAAATAAAGAATGCCAAACAAATACATCCTCCGAACCATCAGAGATTATTTTAATACGTTATGATAATACAAACTTGAAATATTTATATTTATGTTCTATTTGCGACCACAGTTGGAAAACAGATATTAAAAATTGATTTAATAATAATAATAATTAAATATAAAAGATGAGTAAAACACCAAGTTACTTTGATGGAGATTCTGACGAGGATACTGTTGTTTCAGAAGAACAATTTGACAGGGTAGAAGATTCTGGCGACGAGTCAATCATGGACGATTTGTCGGAAGACAGCGAAGACGACAAATTCAATTTGGACGAAAACTTTAAAGATGAACAGGTAGAAGATGTTGCAGAAATGCCAAATGAAATAAAAATAGATTCTGACGATGATTTTGATGTGGCCGAGGAAGACCTCAATTATCTACAAAAATTTACTTTGAATATTTCGGAATCTTATTTACAAGATAATCACCCAGAATGTGTCATTCATAATAACATAGAAATTGATGCACTCTCGAGCACAGTCCGTGATGAAGCTGGTATTATTATTGATAAAAATCATAGAACATTGCCCATTTTAACAAAATATGAGCGAACACGCGTCCTAGGAGAGCGTGCGAAACAAATCAATAATGGAGCAAAACCTTATGTGGATATTGTTCCGAGCATTATCGACGGTTATATTATAGCACAAGAAGAATTATATGCAAAAAAGATTCCATTTATCATTCAACGTCCTTTGCCAAATGGCTCAAAAGAGTTTTGGAAATTAACTGATTTGGAAATAATTGAATAATGATATAAATACCTCGCAACCTTATATTTATGAAAATAGCTCTCTGTTTCCTTATTAGTTATAAAAATCAATTGACAAAAGAAAAAATTTGGAAGGAGTGGGTTTATTATAATCGCGATATCATCAATATTTATTTTCATACAAAAAATAGTCGTGTCAATTCGACATGGATTCGAAAACATTGTATTCCAATTTCTTATGTAAAAGAAACGAGTTATTTTCATGTTGTTCCTGCATTAATTTCACTTTTATCATATGCTTTTAAAGATAAAGAAAATAGATGGTTTTGTTTTTTAACTGATTCATGCGTTCCTTTGATTTCTCCAGAAGAGTTCCGAAAACTTTTTTTTTCGCATTACGAACACACAATTTTTCATTGGTACAAACCAAATTGGAATGTTCAATTTCATAAAAGAGCAAATTTGTATAAATTGCCAAATCATTATCAATTAGCGAATGACCCGTGGTTTGTTATGACACGTGTAGATGCCTTTTATTGTTTAACTTTTGCAAAAGATAAAATGTACGAGATGATTGTGGAAGGCATTATCGCAAATGAGAGTATTTTTGCCATTGCTTTATTACATTATCATCGTTTAAAAAATGTCATTAATTGTTCTTCGTCTATATGTGATTGGACACGAATGAGTTCTTCCACCAGCCCTTATCTTTTTATAAAAGATTCGAAAGAAAATATGGATTATATTGCAAAAGCAAAAAAAAATAAATATGCAATGTTTTTGAGAAAAGTGCATGCACAATTCCCCGATTCGACAATTGAAAAAATTATTTATGCAAATACAAAACGCACAAAATATACAGATTCAGAGTTGAATATTTTGTACAGACCTAAAACTTCTTATTGGTGGATTTTTATTATTTTCTTTATATATATAAATGGATTGTTCTCTTCCCGAATACTATGATATATCTCAAAGTATTTTAGAGAGTGAAACAGATAGGGAGGGGATTGTACGAATTGTAAGACCGATGATTGTTCTTCCAAATACAGATGTTTCTCCTGCAAGATTTCCAACAGATAATATTTGTTTTTTTAAATCAACCGGTAATTCAAATGACAAAGGATTTCCTGGTTCGTGGTACCCAACGCCTGGAATAGCTACAAAAGAGATTGACAAAATTTACAAAGATAATAATTTGATTCTGGATGGAAACGAAGCTGGAATACATGTGGGTAAAATAATAAAAGGGTCGGATTTGACAATTGGTCGTCCAAATATGGTGGATATTCGAGAATGGGCTGCTGAATTATTAAGAGATTACTGTAGAACAATTTTTGATGAATTTGATTATGAAAGCATATCGACTTTTCACACACGATGGACTCCGGAAGGTCTTGAGAAATACAAACAAATTTTAGATTTTTTAAACCATATAGTATATATTATCAACTCTTATTTTTTAACAAGTTGGCAGTTCGCTGTAAGTGCTATCATAGGAAATGGAATTTGGGCAACATATCCTTCGTTTCAAACGTTTGTTATCGAGTATGTTGCTCAAGATGAGTTAATTCACAAATATTTATCAACTTTTTCACCAGAAAATGTTAATGCAGAACCAAAAGATGATACTGAAGTAGTCGTGTTTTTAACAAATAAATGTGCTCAAATGACCAAATTATACGACCCTGTAATTGTTAAGAGTACTAGCTATTATCGAAGAAAAATTTCATTTTTCCCACTATCCTATCAACAATCATTGAATACAATTAAAGCGCTTAGCCGTATAAAAAATTATGGGGAACCGGCAATGAAAAAAAGTCGTCAAAATGAAACAGAAACACCTTTTGTACAACCTACACCTTTTGTAGAACCTACACCTTTTGTAGAACCTACACCTTTTGTAAAACCTACACCTTTTGTAGTCAAACCACGAAATATCAAACCACAAAACAAAACACCTGTCAAAAGAAAATATGAGTTAAGGAATAGGACGACAGGTGGTAAAACAAAGCGACGTAAAACTAGATGTAAAACAAAGAGATTTAAAACAAAGAGGTGTAAAACGAGACGCAAGAATCGTAGAAATTAACACCGCCATCTTGCACCACAATTTATACATGAGACAAATGTAGTCATAGGTTCATCTGCCGACCTGGTCTGCAATTGATAGTGAGCCGTTTTATTTTTGTGGCATTTGCGGCAATAGAAGGAGCTCGACGAAGCCTCAATATTCGTCTCGTATTTGGAGGCATCTCTCAACATTTTTCGTTGAATTGACTCGTCCCATTTTTGAGGATTTAGTTCTTGGTGTGTCATAAACGCAATTTGCTGTGACTTTACTTCTTCTGCATTTATTTGTTCAATCATTTCTGGAGTTAGATTAAATATGGTTGTTCTCAATTTATCTATATAGATGACAACGAAGAATTTATTCGACCATTTTTTTATAATTTTGCGATTTTTTGCTTCTCTAATAGTCCAATTGAAAATTCCTTTTTCGAAATTTGTCGCAAAGGGCTCATGAATACCCTTTTCGACAAATGTGGAGACGATATTTTTACGAAATACAAGAGGTTCTGAGATATTCATTTTAGTACTTCATTGTTATATATTTAAATTCAATTTTATCTCTTTTTTGTGTTTATGTATAAAACAGTTGCTAAAATTGCACCCAATATCTCGACAACTATGTAGGGAAGAAGTTTAGAATATGGGAGCGACTTAGCCATACAAGCACCAATTGTTACAGCCGGATTAAAGCAACCACCCGACGATTTTCCTCCTAAAAACACTGCGATTCCTAAAGCAAGACCAATAAGAATCCAATTACCTTTAGAGTAAAGAATGACCGCCATGAGAAAAAAAGTTCCTAGAAATTCAACAATATATGGATGCATATTTTTAGAAAATATTAAAAAAAGGAACTTTGTGTAAAAGCGTTTGATGAAGTAAATTGACGATTGTAAATAGAACTACATTTTTTAGGTGGCACGCAACCACTTGAACGTATTCTTTTTTTTGTAGAAGCAACAAAACTTTTATCATAAGAACGATTTGTATAATATGCTTCATTTGGAAGTCCTTCTTTTAAACTTGATTTTCCTATATTTGCCGCTTTTTTAATGTTTGCATTTTCACTGCATGACACGGGAGGAATATAATTTTTGCTATTTACATTGAATCTTTTTCCTTTACTAAACATGCCATTTGTATATCTATTCGCTGGAGATTTTAGATAACATGTTCCGGCGCATGTTTCTGGTCGCACGGCCATCTGCCTTGCAAATGGCGTGTTCAATGGACTAAATACTCTTTTATAAATTTGTCTAGAGGAAGAATAGTCATTTCCTGTGTCCATGATAGAAAAAGAAGATGGCGTGGGATGTTTTCCATTTAAATTACCATTATTTAGATTACTAACAATTGATGGATATTGTTGAGAATCATAGGGTCCATAATTGGGCGAACTGACATAATTTGACGTATTTGAAATAATATAGTTACGATATCCAAACATACTATTTAACGATATAATTTAATTCGACTTATTCGTACTCATAAAAATTACTAAACCAATGACAAAAAGTATCAATGGTGAAAATAATAAAATCCATGATAGTGTTAAACTCTTTTTACAAACATAGTTCAATAACATTGTCCATAAAACGATAAAAATCGTCGGCCAAATCATAGAAGTGGTATTTTTTTGATAGAGGGACCAAACTAGTCCGACGCCAGCCAAAACTAAATAAATGAGAGCGGGAGGGCACAACATATATTATATTTTTATTTTTATTTTGCGAATCTGAAGATGAAATTAGCCAGATTTCAAATGTTTAAAACCGTCTTATCGCCTTTATTGCTTGAAAAGATGCGTTATTTTGGTCACCTCCAAATGATAAATCATTGTAATTTTTAGCGGATGCATTCTGTTTTAAAAATCGTGTATAATCAGAACTATCATAAACATATTTCACATTGCACGCAGAAGGAGGAACCAATGACATGTCGCAAGTATCCTTAATGGCTCCTATACTATTTTTAATCGAAGCAATTCCTGGACGTGATTGAGGTGTTTGGCATGAACCCCCGCAACTATAATTCAAACGTGAAAAAACATCTCCTGCATTCATTACCTTACGAAAAGGAGTACATGCATAATTCCCTCCGGTTGGTTCCCCAACTACATTTCGTAAAACAGGAGTATTATTCCAAACTTCTTTTACTAAAACACGCGTCGTCTCAAATTCAGATTCATTTAATTTATCAATGGTAGGCATTGCCATTAATCCTCTTATCCCACCACCCAAACTTCGGCTAAGAGGACGAATCGGAATACCAACCCCTTTAATTCCATAAAGCAATGTTCCAAAGGTAGATTGGTCATACGGCATTCTATATAAAGAGAAAATATTTTATTATATTGCATTTTCTATATCTTTGGTAAAAATCAATGTAAAAACGAGAAGGAATACCTTCAGACAATCATTTTTATCAACTTTTTGAATCTTTTCTTCTTTTGTATCGTATATGTCACGCGTAAAAATTAATATCGCACTCGCGAAAAAACAAGCAATATAAAAGTATTCGATAATATAATCATGATATGTTTGAAATGTTAGTATTTCGCGTGTAAAATCGCTAGAATAATAATTTATTACATCTTTCACTAGAAAGACTTTTAAGCTTTGGAAAGCCAACAAGGTTCTGAGAGGAATCATTCTTGATTATTATGATATCTCAAAAACAGTTCAATTTATTTTTCTGTGATAAATCTCGGAACAACATTCATTGTAATTAATTCTTGTGTCAACAATTTACACGAATAAGGTATTTCAACCCGTGAAAATTCTGTACGATTCTCACAAGTTTTACATAAATGTATATTGTATTCATCGTTATATGATGCAACCAATCCACACAAATTACAAGTATGCATGTCATATTTATCAGAAACATCATACATTCTTTCTTTTGTAAAACGAGCAATGCCATGTGAAATAGAACAATCTCTTTCCATTTCTCCAAATCGCAGCCCACCATCACGACTTCGTCCTTCAGCTGGCTGACGAGTTAAATTTACCATTGGACCAATAGAACGAGAATGAATCTTGTCATCTACCATATGTTTCAATCTCTGATAAAATACAGGACCCATAAAGATATCTGCTTTGATTTGTTCTCCTGTGTTTCCATCATACAAGACATCATTTCCGTTCTTTTCATAACCATGCGACAATAACTTTTCCGAAATATCATTCACGTGTAAATCGCCAAAGCTCGTGCCATCTCCAAAGAGTCCCAACTCAACTAATAATTTTCCGAGCAACATTTCTTTCAATTGTCCAATCGTCATTCTCGAAGGTATCGCATGAGGGTTGATAATAATATCTGGGCGAATCCCATCTGCCGTGAAAGGCATGTCTGATTCGGGGATAACATTTCCAATTGTACCCTTTTGCCCATGGCGACTAGAAAATTTATCACCAATAGTAGGAGTTCGTATCGTTCTCAGACGAACCTTTGCAATCGTATAACCATCTCCATTTTTTGTCAGATGATTTTTATCAATATATGTTTCGCCGCTTTTGCGATACACTCGGCTACAATCTTCATACTTGATTACCTTAGTGACATCAGACTTGTTGCCTTTAATAGGTATAACTTTTGCGATAATAATATCACGATTTTGAATAAATGTATTTTCTGGAACGAGGCCATTCTGCTGAATCTTGTCGTAATTTGCAAATCTTATTGATTTTGTTTTCTTGATATCTGGTTTGCATCTCAGTTCTTCTTCGCCATTTATCTTCTGCTTATCTTCGTCTTTTTCTGTATTATAGACAGTTGCTTGAAACAACCCCCTATCAATAGAACCCTTATTGACAAGCAATGAATCTTCTTGATTATATCCCGAATGACTCATGATGGCAACTGTTATATTTGCTCCAGCGGGTATCTCGTGCAATTTCAACAAATTCATCAATCTTGTATCTGTCAATGGTCTTGCAGGATATGACAAAATGTACGATGTTTTATCCATTCTTTCTGCATAATTTTTGGCATAAATTCCGATGGCTTGTTTTCCCATGGCACACTGATATGTATTTCTGGGTGATTGATTATGTTCGGGAAATGGAATACAGGACGCGAGAACTCCGAATAAAGTGCTTGGATGGATTTCGCAATGCGTGTATTGAGCATTCCCCAACTCTTTTGGGTCTAGCGCTATCAGACTATTGTTTTGTTCGCTTGCGTCAATGTATTCCAATACAGCAGAATCGATATAAATATCTGTGAATAAATCTATCCAGGTTATAACTTTATCCTTGAGTTTCTGTATGATTTCCGCGGTGAGTAGTGTTTTGTTATTTTTTACGACAAGTAGAGGTCGCAATAATCGTCCTGCGTCATTGCAGATAACAATTTCCTCTTTTTGATAATTAAACACTATAGATGTATATATGTTTATTATACCCTTGCGTTTCAATTCCTTTAATTTTAAAAACAGTTCATATGGGTCAATGCTTGGAATTCCAACCCAAGCTCCATTGATAAACACCTTACTTGTTTCTGTCAAAGGTAATGTCACCGATTCAATTGGTATTATGAATTGTGAAACAATATCGACGATAGGTTCCGTTGATGAATAAATAGAAACATGAGTCATAAAACTAAGATTTTTGACTACACCAACAGAAAGCCCTTCGGGGGTTTCGGCCGGACATAAAAACCCCCACGACGTGTTATTCAACAGTCTCGGGGGAACCATTTTACCACTTTTGTCAAGAGGCGTGGATACTCTCCGCATATGACTAATGGTTGCAACATATGATAACCTATTTACCACTTGTGCCACACCTACTTTATTGCTACTAGAATGTTTGAGCCCAAAATCTCCTGTAGAAAGAGCTCGTTTTATTCCATTTTCTATGGTGGATGACTTTACGATTTTATATATATTTGTTTGATTTACAATATTCATGTAATCGTCGGTTGATTTCCATGAACCTGTATTTATTTCGCGGATAATTTGTTTTTCTGCATCTTTTAGTGTTTTATTAAAATAATTTCGGAACAAGTTATTTATGAGAGTTCCCACACAATCAACACGTTTATTCAAGTACGAATCCCTATCGTCTTCATTGTTTTGAACGATTGCGCAAATAATAGTTTTCGTCATGTACCCAAGGAAAAAGCATTTTTTTTCATCAGTGTTGCAATGCGGAAAAAGGTCATTTGCTAATACATCCATCACAAAGTCTCGTTTTTTCTCTTGACCAGTTTCTTTATCCATATTGATTGGAGAATACATGACATGATTTGATAAATATACAATAGCATCTTCTCTCGTCAAACAAGAGTTTGCTTCTATTATCGAACCCTGTAATATATTTATCATTTTATTATCAATATCGAGTAATATTTTCTCGCAAATTTGTTTATCGCTTATGACACCAAGGGCTCTAAAAACGATAAACAAGGGTACTGGTTGTTTTATCCTGGGTATTTGAATATGCAACGTTTTCCCACCTCCACTGTCTTTACTAGAATACATAAGATTGATTTGTTTCGTGGAAATGCACTTGTGAGAAGGCGACGATTTCAATTCTGCCACCCAAGAATACTTTGTATTATTTTTACTAACATTAAAACAATATATTTTATTTTCGGCAGCACGTTCTTGTGCCAAAACCGTTTTTTCAGAACCGTTAATGATAAAATAACCACCCGTATCGTACTGACACTCTCCGATTTTTGTTTTTTCCAAAATACTATATTGTTTTAAAACACATAAACTTGACCCCACCATTATGGGCAACTTGCCAATATGAACATTCGGCATTTTTTTATATAATATGGTTTCTATATCCAGATTCTCGCCCGTGAAAATTTTGAATGTCACATTGATATCAATCGACATTGTAGATGAGTATGTAAAATTCCGAAGCCTTGCCTCCGATGGAAACATTACCTTTATTGCTCCATTATTTTCATTAATTTGAGGTTGCGCAATCCTGAAGTTGTCGAAGGATAAATAAATATATAAACTGTGCTTTTTACATTTAGGGTTGTAGTCTTGTTCCGATGAAATTTTGAGATTGTTAAACATCTCAATGGTCTTGTAAATTTGAACATTCGTGAAATTGTTGTAAGACTCCAACTGATGCTTCACCAACTTTTCAAGATATTCTTCATCAAAATAAGAACCCAATAAATCCCAAGCATTTTGGTTTTCGCTGTATGATTTATCAAATTCGTTCATTTTATACATTAGACAACTTAATAGTTATAAATCAATTTATTTTTATATTATTATCCTATATAAAATAAATAACGCTAATAAATTTATGATAACAAAAAATAGAGTATCAATTGTATTGACTTGATTTAAATACATGGTAGTAAAACCACTTTTTCCAAATCCAACTGATGATAGTCCCGACGCAAGACCAGAAGTCAGGGAAGAAGTTGAAACGGGCGAGTCTGAAGTATAAGTGGGTGTGATAATATTACTATTACAAGCATTTTTTACAATATCTGAATCATTCACATTGCTTGAATTTATAAAAGCACCTGCACATTTTTCAGTACCATCATCACCCGTTACTTTTAATGTGACACATTTGCATTTTGTACCACCTATTCCAGACATTACACTCACCATCTTACCAGGTATTTTTGCCAGATTTTCCACATTTGTCAATACACCTGGTAAAAGACCATTGCTAGTCGTATTTACATAAATATATTCATAAACAGAATCCCCTGCTTTGGACGTAGGATTGCAATAAGTATTTTCATCTCCTATTAAAGAACATTTGTTGTTTGTATTAAAAAAAAACTTTTTTCCGAAATTATATGTTCCATCATTTGTGACAGTGCTACTATCTGATTTGCATCCTCCGGTAATGGCACACAAATAACTGGCGAGACCTGCAAAATCTCTCCTTAGAGTGGTATCAGATGTTCCTTCACCAGAAATATTAGCTTGTTCTGGTGTTAAAATTTCGGTACCCCTTGAACTTCCTGCATATTCTGGTATATATTGTGGTGCAGACATATTATTTTCAAATACTTTAATTTATTTAAATAGCAGTTAAAGCATCGTCCATATTATCGATTAAATCATTGTATGTTTCTTCTGATTGATTTGCTAATTCTGCCTGCTCATCTGTTAATTCTACATTTTCAGTTGGAACCGGGGTCTTTTTTAATTCTTCCTTTATTTGCGCAACATCCATTTTTAGATTAGCAAGAGTATCGATAATACATTCATCAAATCCTTCAATCAAAGGAGGAATAAACAAAAGTAAAATAAGGACGACTATACAAAAACATATAATTTTAATATATTTTTTCATATAGTTATATTATATAATGTCTTCAGCTTTTTATCCACAAGGAATGGTAGGTTATAATAATCGTTTAAAACAAGGTGGATATAAAACATGGAAGGGCACAGGATTCTTTAGCAATCCTATAGGAATTACATGGGGAAATATTCGTCCCTATACAAACAGAGATTTGACAAATAATGTAGTTTATAAATCTGGCCAAACGAGACCATTGAAACAATACCGAAAGGGTATATCTGTATTTCAAACACTCCCAGGCGAGTATCAAGAGAACCGTGAAGTAAAAAGTAGTACTCGGGGAAATTTAGTATCACAATTGATGGATATGCCTGGATGTGTAAATATATTACAAAACAAAGTGGGTGAAAAAAACAATATTGAAAAAACCAATCAATTGTGTGAAACCTTTCGGGGGGTTGCAACCGTTTCCAATATTTATCCAAATGTAAATTATTATCAAAAACCTCCGGTTATTATGCAAAATGGAAATCAACCAATCATGGTAAAAGGAGATGAACCCTTTTGCTGCAATCAACAAAAAAACGCATTACGATTAGTCCGTTCTTCCACTAACTTGAAACAAAATTATTATACAACAACGTATCAATATCTTCAAAACAGATGTCAAACATTCGAACAAAGAAGTTTCAACTTTGTTGTTCCTTGCGATTATCTTTCTGAATTATGCAAACCAGGCGACCCACTATCTATTGACAATTTTTATGTGGCAAATTGTTTACCCAATTCTGTCATAAAAGAAGGCGTCGAATTAAATATAATAGATTATATTTCTAATTTTTTAATTGGTTATGACCCATCTTTTTCGTCCATTGTTCTCCATTTAAAAACATTGTCTTTTAATGATTTCTTGAAAGAATTGTACGCTGAATTAGATAAAAGAGGCGACAAAGAAATGATAGCCTTTGTCACAAAGGTAACAAATCAAAACTATCAAAATTTGGCGGGACCAGGAAAAAATTGCGGAAAAGTTATTTACAAACCTAGTAATGCACAATTTGCAACTCAAGGCGCGGTTTCTGCAAGCAATTATATTTTGAAAAAGGATGTTGTTGCTCTTGAAACATACGATTACAATACATACAATGAACCTTATAAAAGTTTAAATTGTAATAATTGTGGAACACAAAATGTCTCGAACCTTTACAAAACAAAGCCTTCCAATTGTTTGAAAAATGGTGTATGTAATAGTATTACGAATATCAAAACATACGGAAATAGACGAAGTAAATATGCATACATGGTTCCTGAATTAATTGACCCGATTTACACTCCAAAACTTGCTCAAATTACGTCGCGATAAATTGTTCAATCATCGGGAAAATTTCTTTTATGACATTAGCACATGCAATTGCCACATCCCGATGCTCTTTTTGAGTTTCCTTACCTGTCCGAAGTTGGATATAATGTATCCATGAACGAAGTGTTCCGTTTATATACATTTTTGATAAAGTCATTCCTTCTGGTAAAACAGACCTTGCTTGTTCCTTTGCAATTCCATTTTCAATCGCCCATGTATATGTTTGTTCAATTAATTTAGAAACGTCAGATTGTTTATCCTGCCATAATTGTTCTAATTCTGCGTCATTTGATTCTATGCTATTTTGTCGGTTTTTTTTATCTTGCAACCTGGCGGGTTTGTACTGAAACTCCAAGCTTGCTTCGGCATATCTTTGTGAAAATTCTTGAAATGAAAAAGAACGATGTCGCAATATTTGACGAGCAATATCTCGCGTTGTTTCAACCTCCAGACAAATGGAAGCCATCTCAAAAGGAGACCAGTGTTGATGTTGTATCAAATAATTTATTAATCGTGAGTTTGTCTCTGTATTATGTTGATTTGTTGGATTTGAAACTCTCGCACAATAACATACCATTTCTTCCAAAGATTTTTCTTTATCTTGTGAATAACTAACAAGCTTCATTAAATGAAAATATAAATTATGTTTAAATTAAAAAAGGTATTGGTCAAATGACCTCACTTTTAAGTTAAATTACAATTACATTCAAAACAAACATCCAAACAATACATCATCCAAACAATACATAAGTTATGCGCGTGGTAACACTACGCAATCCATGTTTTGTTCTCTAGTAACATCATAAGTAGCCTCCCATTTTTCCGGCGTGAGCTCAATTGATTCAAAGCTAGGCAGAACGTCATTCTCCTGATACATGACTCTTACGCTATAAATTATCTTATTTAATTTTTCATTGGTCTCACCCAGAAAAGGGATGGCAGAAGCGGCTTGTGGGAACAGCAGCCTTTGTTGTCCTTCTACAAGCACATGAAACATTTCCGTGTCGTCGCATACATACATTTTGAAAATAACAAAATGTCCGTCAAAATCAATGTCTATGCATCCAGGGGATTTATTCCATACTAGTCCTTCGGCTGAAAACTTGTCTAGTTGTCCAACGAGGTCTCCTATTTTCCGAACAACATCACGGCGCATTATTCTGTCCTCGCTACGCGGTATCTTTATTCCAGCTACGTGTCGGTCTCCCATCTGAAGTCTCCATGCAATTTCTCGTTCGGTCGTGATAAGGGCTCCATACGTCGGATATGCGCCATAAAAACGTATCCATTCATTCGTCTGTCTCTTGAGAGGAGCCGGAAAATTTTCTGCGAGTTCTGCTTCTTCTTGCTGTATAAATACAGGATGTTCCAAAAAGTCAATGTCGATAGAGGCGAAGGTTGCGTTACTTTGTGAGAACATCTTTTGTATTTGTACAAATTATTATTTTGAAAATAAATTTCAATTTTTTTGATGGTCGGACTAATATTCTAAATTTTTATAAAATCCTAATAATTCATAATGTATTTTTGCATCCAAATCAGTATATGATAGATTTAAATGTTTTATTTTATAGTTATCACAATCAAAATTTTCTGGGATATTTGTAAATAAATCATCTGTTATTTTTTCTAAAAATAAATCGGTCTCCATTGATTTTTCTGTCCATTTTTAATGTACTCTTCTTTTTCGGATTCATTATTATATCTAATAAATGTCGGGTATATTTGTATTTGCTTAAGATATTCACGAGGAACTAAATAATTGTTCTTAAATTCTTTGTATAATTTTGCATAGAATTTATTTTCGGAAATATTATCATTATGAAGTGTTATAGGTTTTTCTAATATTTCAGATAATATTTTATCCCACAAGTGAATAGATTCAAATCTTATTTTTACAAAAATAAATTCTTTCCCATTTTCAATGATTGTTCTTTTAATATAATTTTTATCAAAATCAAATCCTTTTTTAAAAACTGGGATAATTGAATCTAATGGATGGTAATCCTCAAAATTAATAAAGTATTTATTATAATAATAAATTAACATATCAATATTAATACTTTCTAAAGGTTTTGATATATAATGATTTATATTCTCAAAAAATCCACTTACATGTCTTTCAATTGGTGTTCTATACGAATCAAATACATATATCTTTTTCTTTGTTTGTATTCTAAATAATTCATTTATAGATTTAATATTTTCATTTGAAAAACTTCCATGTGTATGCAGAGTTTCATACCCATTATTTGTAAACGTTTTAAATAATGTACAGCTACCACATTTACCCCCAGAACAAATAATAATATCGTAATTATTCATATATAATAAACTATATTAATAACTTTGCAAACTCTGCGTATATGGATTTGCTTTAAACGCGTCAAGTAAATTTGCGTTTAACCTATCATCAATATTTGTATTCATTTCAGGAGGTTTGTAGGTTTCTCCTATCATTTCCTTGTGTGCATACATTTGTGGCATTGCACTAGGAACCCATTGTCTATTATTTAATCGGTCATCGTCCAATTTTGCAGTATTCATATTCATTTGTGGATTAAACGTTTGCGTACTGCCATGATTTGTTCGAGAATATGTAGTAGGTTCTTTTAATTCATTATTTGTTTGACGATAATCTGCCGAATAATCCTTGAATCCAAGATTGTTAGCCATCCCGCCTACATTTCCATAAGAAGTATATGTCAATTCTTCCCTTTCTTTTACAGGAGGTGTATTTTGTGTTACATAACCTCCTACACCATTCAACTGACCTTGAAAAGAGTTTGGCGTATAAAGCGTCGTTTCCTTAATGGTTGGTGCCACGGTTTGATTTGCAATATAAGTATTTGTCCCTGCTTTTGCATTCCCATAAATGCGTGGGTTATTCGCCATTTCATCTCTTTTGTTTGGACGAATAATATCTGTGATGGGTGATAAAATAGACCCTACTGTCTGCGACAAGTTTAAAAACAATGGTTGTTGCTGATTATTTGCTCGATTGTTCAAATAATTCGTATGACTTTGTTGTTGATTGTTTAAATCATTCATGTTTCCTTTTCCAACTGCGCTTGGAATAGGCGCACTTGTAGGAAGAGGTATTCGCGATGATTCTTCGTAATTTTTATTAATATAACCAGTTTGTTTTATGGGAGCAGTGGGAGGACCTGCATACGATTTTGTCGTATCTACACGATTTTGTTCTTTCATCATTTCTTCCGAATGCATCATTGGTCCTTTTGATGTGGGTGTCGTAAAATATCGTTCGGGAGTTATTTCATAAAAAGAGTCTGGAAGGTTTTTATTGACAGGAGCTTGAATTCCGAGATTTGAGACTAAACTTTTGGAAGGACCTTCCAAATTATCCAACTTGTATGATACTTTTGGATTTGTATCAACTCGTAATTCATCTACATTTTTATCCATCCATTTTTCTCTCGCTTCCATTCCGCTATTATAGCCACCGCTCCCAGAACTCTCAAACCCTTTATTCAGCCCCGGGGCAACCATTTCACTATTAAACGGACGCTCGTCATTCTTCATTACACTTTTATTAACCCGAGAAAGATAAAAGTCGTCCATATTTGGCATTCCATTCACCCAATTAATATCATTTTGCGGTTTAAACAAAGGTGCTTGTTCAGTTTTTTTAATAGAATTTGTAGAACCAGTCATATTATCTAAAAAAGAATCGTTTGAAATACCAAGAGAAGAACCCATCTTTGTTGTATAAAAGGGGGTCATATTTTCATGTGTAAAATCTTTTCTGTCTATATAATTTCCAGACAAAGAATGTACTTGTTTGACATTTGTAGCTTGCTTTTGGTACATTGATTGCGTAAAATATTTATCTGTAGCAGCATGAGAATCTGGATAATGATTCACAGAATCATCCTTTGCCACTTTTGGATAATTTGGCGTAGGTTCATTTACATTAGGCAAATATTGGGAATTTTTTCCCATGGTCTTAAATTTTTCTTTCCGTGTTTTAATAGCAATTAATCCCACTAAAGCAATAATAGGTATTGCGAGTTCCATAATATTATATATTAAAAAAAGTGAATATTTCAAATGTAATCTTGGAAATTATTTTTATAAATGGGGACATATCTATGTTTTTCAATATCTCTAGAACTTAAATTATGTGTAAAAGGAATGGAGGATTTTATTCTGGGGTCATAATGCAAATAATCGCTTTTAATAACCTCTACACCTTTTAAATTCCATGCCGGACAAATTGTTCTCGAATTCTCCGTGTATAATAAATTTGTGGAAGGATAATATATCGGTGTAGATGCGGGTAAATTTGTTTTTTGAAAAACATCACATTTTAATCGTTTATCAATGCATTTCAATGAACTATCTATATCAATCATATTTGTGTATGAATAACCACCCCATTTCTGAATTCGAATCTGCGGGTCTTCAATATAGAATGGACGAGTACCATTTCCAGGAACCATCAAATGATAATTTCCTATTGTCGATAATTGTTGTGTTAATTCAGGTTTATCATTACGTGTGCAGGCCATTATATTATATAAAATATTTTTATATAATATGAAACAACTTCCACGAACTATTTTATATAATTTAATGGTTGTTACAATTTTTTTTATAATATATTTAATATTGAGTGAACAATTTACCACAAATGACAACAAAAAAATAACAACTTTGGATTTATTAAATTTATCTATTACAATACAAACATCCGTCGGATACACTTTTATCAAACCAACAACAACGACAACTAAATTTATGCTAACACTTCAACAATTTCTTTTGTTTTTTGGAAACTTGTTTATTCTGCATCTCTAAGTATAGAACGGTCTTTCATTCTGATAAAAATAATTGGTCAATGGTGCCACGGGTTTTTTTTCGTATATGTCTAAAAAACTTAAATTTTTGGGAATATTTTCGACTTTGGATTGAGGGACGATAAAATTACATGTTCCGATTCCTTTGAGGTCAGAATCAATATCCATGTAATTTTCACTTAATAAAGATGCATGCAGTTTTGATATTCCTATACCATTTCCTTGTAATTGAGGAGTTATATTCGAATTGTAAAAAATATAATTAAAGGCTGATTGATTTTGTTTCTGTTCAAGTTTATAATTTTCTTTAGTATTGTTATTTCGTGAAAACATATTATCTGTTTATAAAAAAAATCAATGGTTCAACATCAACCGGAGAATCTTCCATTATGTTTTTCAAGATTGGAAGAAACAAATAGAAATAATCATATGAAAATAAAACTGTAAAAGCCATCATTTCATCTTCATATTTATCCTTTAATAATTCTATAATTTTGGAAATATTTTCATTTGTCTTTATTTGATTATACAATACTTCAACCATTTCATCCATAGTCTCGTCGTATTTTTCTTTATTGAATAATTTTAATAATTCTTCTCTATAAACATTTTCAGTAAGAATATGAACTACTTCAGAGACTTCATCGTCGTTAATATATCTACTTTCAATTACTTTATAAAGAGATGGAAATGAAAAATTCATTAGTTATACAAAAGGTTTTAAAAATTTACTTGTCACGAAATAATTCTCTTGAAGGAAGACCACCTCTAGTACAATCTCCAGCATTGTCTTCCACTAAAAAAACTGGATTTGTAATCGTATTTTTTATACTTGGAATCAATGGTGTATTTGATAAAGGTAAATAGGAAATTTCTGACAATTGATTATAACTCTTTTTATTTGTATATGTCTCCCCTTGCATTATTTGAGATTCGGATACAGCATCCACAGAGCCTCTTCCTAAATAAGGTACTGTCACAAAGGGTCGTTGAACCAAGTCAATACGGGAACGAGGATGTGTTTGTAGAGAACCAATAGTTAATTTTGAATTATCGTCGATATTAAATCCATTTAACCCAATCCCATTCGTTCCATTGTAAAACATAAAGGGTTGCATAAGTGCAAAATTCATTGGTTTTTGCATAGTTGTATCCTCTGCAAAATAATTTTTTAAGAGATAGTTTGAACCGTTCATATTCTGAATAGCCCGCTGGTCTAAATATTCATTGTCGTTGCATCCTCTTGATATATTATTAAATATGTCCATTTTATATTTTATAATATTAAAAAAAATTAAATATATCTATAAGTGTTTTGAAGACAAGCGGTTGGGTCTCCATCTTTACATGAAGGCATAGAACCGTATAAAAATTCACTGAATGCTCCTTGGTCATTTGGAATAGTGGTGGAAGGCATACTATAAAATTGATGCATCATATTATCAAATTCAAAATTATTTCCTAAACCCGAGAATAATTGTTTTACGTCAAGTCCATTGTGTAGTTTTTTAATACCTTCCTTTGTTTTTTTATTAATAATCTCTGTAACTTCTGGATTAAAAGAAGGAGGTGCTTCTTTGCGCATAAAGTCTTGGTAATCTGTTAATAAAATATTATTCATCGGGTTTGTCGTTGTTATAGGATAATACTCCTCTTTTATTTCATTAAAGCTCACTTTTTTTCCTGTAAATCCCTCCTTGAACTTTTGTTTGTAAAAATATATTCCAACTAAAGTCAATGTTCCCACAATAAGATAAGTAATGGATAAAGTGAGTAAAAACCCAATAAGAGATAAATAAATAATGAGACGACTTATCGCGTTTAGTTTGTCATCATAACTCATTTGTTGTGTAGGAATGATGACAAATATATTTTTTGTTAATTCGGAAACATTTTCTCCCCAAAACATAATATAGAGTGTTATTTTCTTTTGTATTAATTTATAAATACACGATTAAAAATATCAGAATAGTAATGATTGTAATTTCTTACAAAATATAACAAGTAAGGACTTATAATTATTTTATAGTTGTTGTTGCGAATTTTTTCTAATAATTTAAAATCCTCTGAACTCGATGGTTCAAACATGATATGATTAAATATCTCTCTTTTTAACGCAAATGATATGCCAACATAGTTTTCGTAAAAATTAGATACATCATTAGGAGGTAATGAAATATACATATCATCGTGTATAGATAACATTCTAAATATTATTACATCAACATTGTACTTAATTTCGTTTAAAAAAGTATCAACATACGTATTTTTAATAGAATCGTCATCATCAACAAATGCAATCCATGGCGTTGTGGCATATTTTATACCATAGTTTCTAACACGACCTGCTGAATTAACACCTTCTCCTAATTTAGGAGATTTAATGATTTTAATTCTACTATCAGGAAATTTTATAGTTGGTTCTATTCCGTCGAAAATAACAATTGCTTTCCATTTTGAATTAGTTTGATTTACTAACGATAACAGTGTATCTTTTAAAGTACTTCTCCCTATTGTTGGAATAATAAAAGTTATTTTAACATCCATTATTAAGAATGGATATTTAAAATTGATTTTAATATAAAAATAAATTATATATTATATATTAAAAGATGTCACGAGGTTCAATCGGAGCGAAATACGTAAATCCTTCTAGAATCATTGGAATTCAATTTGGTATAATGTCGCCAGAAGAAATTCGCAATGGTTCGGTGGTTGAGATTACGACAAAAGAAACATATGTGAATAACAAACCAGTTGCGAAGGGTATTTTTGACCCGCGAATGGGTGTTGGAGAACCTGGTGCAATATGTCCTACAGACGGTTTAGATTATATGCAAACTCCGGGTTACTTTGGTCATCTTGAGATGGCTCGTCCCGTCTTCTACATTCAATTTTTGAATACTGTATTGAAAATATTGCGTTGTGTTTGCTTTAAATGTAGTAAAATTTTAATAAACAAAGAAAAATACAAACAGGCGCTTAATATGACAAATGAACATCGATGGAAATGTATATTCTCTATAGCGAGCAAAGTAAAACGTTGTGGAGAAGATACAGACGATGGTTGTGGATGCTTGCAAGGAAAGATAAAAAAGGAAGACCTTGCAAAAATAACGATGGAATGGCCAGATGCGAATAAAGAAGTAAAAGAACCTATTACATTGCGTGTGACACCTGAGATGGTTATTAAGATTTTCAAGAGAATAACAGACGAAGATGTATATTTTATGGGGTTTAGTCCGGTTTGGTCTCGTCCAGAATGGATGGTTTGCCAAGTGTTGGCTATTCCTCCTCCTTCTATTCGCCCGTCTGTAAAAATGGACCATCAACAACGAAGCGAGGACGACCTCAGTCATATTTTAATCATGATTATAAAAACAAACAGAATATTACAAGAAAAAATTGCGAGCAATGCGCAAACAAATATTATCGACGACTGGACGTCTGTTTTACAATATTATGTATCAACTCAAATAGATAATAAAATACCAGGAGTTCTTTCAACTGCACAACGAAGCGGGAGACCATTAAAATCTATCAAGGACAGACTTAATGGAAAATCGGGACGCATGCGTTCAAATCTTATGGCGAAACGTGTAGATTTTAGTGCAAGGTCTGTTATTACAGCTGACCCAAATATCTCTATACGAGAGTTAGGAATTCCTATGAAAATCGCAAAAAATATTACCAAGCCTGTTGTCGTAAATGATATGAATAAAGCCTTTCTCAAGGAATTAGTATTAAATGGTCCCGATAAGTATCCAGGAGCAAAAATATGGGAAAAAAAGAATGGTGAATCTATCACATTGAGGTACATTGACAGGAGTTCTATTAATCTTGAAAACGGCGACATCATTCATAGACACATGATGGACGGCGACGTAGTATTGTTTAATAGACAACCATCTCTCCACAGAATGAGTATGATGGCTCACCTTGCTAAAATCATGAGAAAAGGAGACACATTTCGTCTGAATGTTGCTGCGACAAAACCGTATAATGCTGATTTTGATGGTGATGAAATGAACTTGCATATGCCTCAAGATGTTGTCTGTGACGCCGAGTTAAAAAATTTAGCGGCAGTCTCGCAGCAAATCATAAGTCCAAGTAGCAATTCACCTATCATCGGTATTTATCAAGATTCAATGGTTGGTTCTTACCTATTTACGAAAAAAGATATGAAGTTTTCGCGAAGCGATGCGATGAATCTTCTTATGGCATTTGACAAAGTAAATGTCGGACATCTAAAAAAAGAGGAGATTACAAGCAATGAAATCATGACGCAAATTTTGCCACCTATTTCATTGAAATTGCGCGGGGGGAGCGAAATCAATGTGTTAAACGGCACCTATATTAAAGGACAATTGGACAAAAGCGCTCTGAATGGAAGCAAGGGGTTCATCAACCGCATCTGCAATGATTTTGGAAATATGGCCGCTTCAAACTTTATCGATAATCTTCAAAACATAATCACGAGCTTTCTCAAAATATATGGTTTCAGTGTGGGTATTAACGATTTAATCACAACTTCAGACACGAGAGAGAAAATAAATGTCGTAATTAGAGAGAAAAATGATAATGTGAATGTGTTGATTGAAGAGACTCAGTTGGGTATTTTTCAAAATACAACTGGCAAGAGTAATTTAGAAGAATTTGAAACGAGAGTGAATAATATCTTGAACAAATCGACTGCAGAGACTTCTAAAATAGCGATAGACAGTCTATCAACAGACAATAGATTTGTCATCATGTTAAAAGCTGGGTCAAAAGGTTCGGAATTGAATATTGCTCAGATGATTGCTTGTGTTGGTCAGCAAAATGTAAATGGAAAAAGAATACCGTACGGATTTGAAGATAGGACTCTCCCACAATTTACAAAATTTGATGACACTGCGAAAGCACGTGGTTTCGTTGAGAATTCTTATATTAACGGTTTGTCGCCGTCCGAAGTATTCTTTCACGCAATGGGTGGTCGTGTTGGTTTGATAGATACGGCCGTAAAAACATCTACCACTGGTTATATTCAAAGGAGACTGATAAAGGGATTGGAGGATTTGGTTGTAAATTATGATATGACGGTTCGTTCAAATAAAAACAAGATTGTTCAGTTTTTGTATGGAGACGATGGAATCGACCCAATGCGAGTAGAAAATCAAACATTGAACTTGCTTCACATGAATGTGGAAGAAATTTACATGCATTTTTCCTTTCCAATAGACAACAATTATTTGAAAGGAATATTTACTGCAGCAGCATTTAAACGTTTCGGAAAGCAATACACGAAAGACTCTGAGAAAGATGTTGCGAAAAAAATGATAAATGCAAGGAATGAAATCGTAAAAAATATAATGGAGAACAAGTCGGATACATGTGTTCGTTGTCCTGTCGCATTCACGCATATCATCAATAATATTTCTGGTCAGCAAGGATTAAACGCAGATTCTATTATTGATATAACACCACAAGAAGCGTTTGAACTATGCGAAACGACGCTATCAACACTCAGACATTTGCATTATAATTCTCCTACCGAATTATTCAGTATTCTTTTCCAGTTCTTCTTATCTCCCAAAGAACTCCTTTATGTTCGTCGTTTTAATCGCGTGAGTCTTATTCTTTTGTTAGAAATGATTACTTTGCAATACAAACGGGCTATCGTGGCTCCTGGTGAAATGGTCGGACTAGTTGCAGCACAAAGTATTGGAGAACCGGTGACTCAGATGACTCTAAACACGTTTCATTTTGCGGGTGTCTCTTCAAAATCAAATGTTACGCGTGGTGTGCCGAGATTAGAAGAAATTTTGACATTATCTTCGGAACCCAAAAATCCACTTTTATCCGTTTATTTAAATCATGAAGATGAAACCAACAAAGAGACTGCCACAAAAATAATGCATATGATAGAATATACTATATTGGGAGATGTAGTGAAATCATCAACGATTTGCTTTGACCCGAATGTTGATTCAACCACCATTAGCGAGGATGTATTATTACTTGAGCAGTACAAAATGTTTAATTCATTGATTCAAGATTGTGGTGCAACTTTGCAAGAAGACAATCATACAAAATGGGTGATACGCATGATTATGGACCCGGAGATAATGCTTGAAAAAAATATTACAATGGATGATATAAATTTTACATTGTCGAATATCGAAGGAATAAGTTGCATTTTCTCGGACTACAATTCAGACAATTTAATATTTCGTATTCGGCTAGAAAATCAAAAGACGAAAAAAAAGAATTCTCTTGACCAAACAGATGATATTTTCATGTTGAAAAATTTTCAGCAGAATTTACTCAAGAATGTTATTTTACGAGGAGTCAAAGGGATTAAAAAAATTAATTTGAGAAAAATAAAAGACAATGTTGTTTTACAAAATACAAAATACGAAACAAAGGAGATTTGGGTACTTGATGGGGTGGGTAGTAATTTATTAGATGTTTTAGGTCTTGAATTTATAGATAAAAAGCGCACGACTACAAATAATATAATCACTATATTTGAATTATTCGGAATTGAAGCTGCTAGACAAGCTATCTACAATGAAATGACAGAAGTGATTGAGTTTGATGGCGCTTATATTAATTTTCACCATTTGAGTATCCTTATTGATAGAATGACACACAACCATAAATTAGTATCTATATTTAGACATGGAATAAACAATGACAACATTGGACCCATCGCAAAGGCATCCTTTGAAGAAACGCCCGAAATATTTTTGAGGGCTGCAAAACATGCGGAACTTGATACAATGCGTGGTGTTTCTGCAAATGTCATGTGTGGTCAAGAAGGGTTATTTGGGACAAATGCATTCCAAATTTTACTAGATATGGAAGCGATGAGGAAAAATGAAGAAGATATTATTGAATATGAGGATGAGTTTGACGTCCTAATTGAAGAAAAGGATTCATGTGCTGTAGAAAATATCATCATTGATAACAACATCAGTCACATTAAAGTTGTCCCAACTATTCATACAAGTTATACAATAGATATACAATAGACATTTAAAATATTTTGTAATAATATGTTATCAAATATACCAAAATTTAAATTAAATATATTAAAAGAAAATTCTGTATCAGAAATACTTGTTTTTTTTGGTTATTATCATGGAAGCAAGGAGGAGTTAGAACATTTATTCTATACAAATCCACGTGATAATGTTTTTAGAGTTTCTTATGCAAATTCCGACACCATAGACGAAACAGCCCCCTTTCTTTTTTCAGATATTGAAATTGAAACGATTACACAAAATGGTATTGATGTTTCATTTACTCTATTATTATTAAACAATGACGAAACAATTGAAACGATTAAAAATAAAATATATATTGCCAAACCAGATTATTCTGTCAATGAAATGTACTTGATGTCAAAGTTGGGCGAGTATAAAACACTTGGGTTGGCTTCTCAAACATTCCAAGCCAATCCTTTTTTACTTGAAAATGAAGTATTCGAATTAATCGTAAATAATAAATGGATGACACCTACAACAGACAATAATTTATTTCTTTGCTATTACGAAGATTTAAAAACTTTATTTCCAGAAAAAGAAGTTTTTTTAAATTGCTATTTTCCACAGCATGATGATGTCGCCGATTCATATAAAATTTTATCAATGGAATCGTTTTATAATAAAATAGACATGTTTTACAATATTTACCAAAATAAAAAGGGTCAATTAAAATATGGTGATTCGTTTGTCCGTTTTAAACATATGGATTTTGTCATTCCAGGTGTCCAACCCATTCCAGTAAGTTCTGTCTTTAATATATCTCACTCTACTGAAAAAATACCCATGATAAAATACAATACCCCGAAAAAATCTCTTAATATTTTCAGATTTTTCTCAAAAGAGGTGTCAAAATCTGGTATAAAAATACCGTTTAGCAGTTTAGCGAACATGAATTCATTCAATAGTGAAATTGATAAAAGATTGTCGGTTTGTTATTATCAAGATGGGATGATATGTCAATTGTTTGAAAATGGAGATATTCGCATTTTACTCAACAAAACGGATAGTCTCGACCAATGCATACAATTTATGAACGATGGATTGGACCGGATATTCAACCCTCTTGTTTTATTTTTTACTCAAATGAAAATTACCAAACCTGTTATAACACCAGAATTTTTAGAAAATATAATATTTACTAATTTAGTATGTGTCATAAATTTAATCGAGAGAGAACTAAAAATTCCATTTGATTGCATAAAGCCAGTATTTGCTGTTGAAAATACCGCCCCCAATACAGCCTTTTTATTGTATAAAAGAATTCCTAATTTTAATTTGCAGAGTAGTATGGAATCGTTTATTGAAAGTAGTATCAAAGGAAAGAAAAAACTGCGTCTCGAAGACATTATTGAAAATTTAGTTGATAATTACAATGTAACAAAAGAAAATGCGTCGGCTATTTTTCAAAGCTTTTATAAAGAATTCAGAGAAAAGGAACAAATCGGAAGAAAGTTATTATTAATTAATCCAGGGTTGCCTATAAATATTACAATGAACCCATTGGAAAATACAAACATTTTTGAGATATATAAAATTCCAAAACTAAATATTATCAAATCGTTGTTCGTCTTTATTGATTCAATGATACGTATCACTATGCCTGAATCTACTGCATACCCTTTATCACTCATCAGACAAAATTGTTCGTCAGAAACCGAAACAGTCGTTGTAAAATATACAAAACCAATTGAAATGCCAATAGAAATAGAGATAACTGAATCAGACGAACCTAAAATCGTGGAAAAAACAGAACATGAAAAAGAACTTGTGAAATCATTTTTTGCGTTTGACTCTGATGAAGAAGAAGACGAAGAATATGTTGCCGAAGATGAAAACCCTCAATATGGAGGTGAAAATGTGGAGGAAAGACGAAAAAGATTAATGAACGACAATGTTTATGTAGAGAAAATATTAGCGAATTCTTCCTTACACAATTACTTTTCTAGACGAATGGAAAAATACGACAAAGATGTTTTTAAAAATCAACCAGAAGGGAGAGGTTATACAAGTGATTGTCAAACAAATAGAAAACGACAGCCTATCATTTTAAACCGCCAAGAATTGGATGCAATAAATAGGGAAAACCCAGAACTTTTAAATCAAAAAAATGATGAAATTTTACAATATACAACACAGGAAGGCGATGATTTATATTATATTTGTCCGCGTTATTGGTGTTTATTAGATAATACACCCATGACACAAGAACAAGTGGATAGTGGGCAATGTGGTAAAATCATCGATAAAAAGGTGGAAAAAGGGAAATATGTCGTGGAATTTTTTCATAAAGAGGTTCATGGTACAAGAGACGATTATAAAAAAACTGGTCCGGGTGTCATGAAAAATTGTCTTCCATGTTGTTTTACAAATTGGAAATCCGAACGCCAAAAAGCTATCATGACTAAATGTGACCAAAAATACAAGTTTTTCAATGAGACGCAAGAATCGCCACGGATAACTATTCGCGAAAAAATAGAACCGGTAAAAAAACGCGATAATTTTCTAGTAGTTCGTACAGACAAGTTTCCGCTGGAAGAATACACTTGGAGTTATCCACCTAAAAGTATTCAAATATTCTTTAATGATTTCAACGAAGACCATGAAGTAAGCGAAATAGACCATACAATTAAAAGAAATGAATTGTGTATTATGCGCCATGGCATAGAAAATAATCCACGAAAATCATTTTTGTCATGTATTGCTGATATCAAATATTTTAATAATGGGATAAGATTAAAAAGAACCGAAAGTTATACGAGCCAATTGATTCAATTAATCATATCAAAATTAACACTGGATACTTTTATCACTCTGCAGAATGGCGCGCTGATTGAAACATTTGCAGAACCTGCAAGAGAAATAGATTTAGATGAATTTGCAGAAACAAAAATCTATAGCGTTTTGCAAACGAATCCAACCGATTTTGCAAAATTATGTTCTGCATTTAAAAACTACATTGATTTTTTAATGAGTGATGATTACATTGATTATACATATACATGGGATTTATTGACTCTTCCCGGAATTATTTTTGCAAATGGTGTAAATGTAGTCATTTTTGATTTGGAAGATAGTGCGCGTATAAAATTAATTTGTCCGGCAAATCACTACTCTGGTTCTTTTTTTAATCCACGAAAAAACAATATAATTATTTTAAAAAGTGGTGTATTTTTTGAACCATTGTTCACATTTATTAAACGACCTGATGTAAAGACGAGCCCATATTTTGACTTGAATGAATTGCCGCAAAATTTTAACGACGCATTCAATGTTATTTCAACAAAGTTAAGGGCTTGTAATCCTTTAAAGAGTTTGGACTATGATTTTGAACAACCTATTTTATTATCATTATTGATTGAAAAATGTAAATCAAAGGGGATGAAACCCATACAAGTAATCAATGTTCGTGGTAAAGTGGTGGGTTTAAAAATGTTTATCGATGACTCTCTGCAGGGGTTTATTCCCTGCTTTCCAAGTTCCATTGATGATAAATATGAGTATAGTTTATTAAATGACGAATGGAATACTTATTCCGAAACATTAGATTTCCTAACTTTTATGGGAGATGTTGTACCATGCAACATATATTCACAGCTCGTAGAAGACGGTCAAGTTATCGGATTTCTCACGATTACCAATCAATTTGTTCCGATTGAGCCTATCGAGTTATCGCTTATAGATTCTGAATTGAAAACATCTTATTCGTATAATCATTATGATGTGGATAACGCACTTTTGTTAAACGATAGAGACAATGAAAGGATTGAGTATATAGAGAAGATAAAAAGGGAATTTGAATTGGAAAACATTTTTTGTTCGTATTTAATTTATGTACTAAATTTTGAAACAAACAAAGAGATATTAGAAGAAATAGTTGCACTAACAGGTCCAATTATTCTGGAAGAATATGGTATAAGTTCTATCGTCGCATTATTAAAAACGGTACCCAATATTGTTTTTATAGAAGATTATACAGAGGAAATGTTTGAAACCACGCGAAACTGTTTTCTAGAAGCTCCTCCCATTTATTTTCCATCGGATAAAGAAGAGCGTTATTATACAAAGTTGGCAACGTACATTTTTAGATATCAATTTGTAAAACAGAATTTACGTAATGTAAATGTATATTTTAACTTTCATCCTGTACATCTTAGAATAAACAAGGATGAAATTTATATCATGCAAAATTTTATTCCAGACAATGACTTTATTCTTTTCAAACGAATACCGTTTCGTAAATCAAGTATGCGAGAAACATATGACATGGTAGAGCCTAGAACATTATTAAAATATGATGCAAATGTCAATTTTGCCGATTTGATTACAGTCAAACCTTGTCGTGAAAAAAAAATACCATTGCGAAATGAAGAATGGGGAGATTTATTTGCAAAAAATGCAATGGAGGTGTCTTTTTCTTCCACCGACGATTCCTCCTGTTCCTTTATGTTTGCATTAAGCATCATCAATAAATTTATTGCATATCCGATAGACAAAGAAAAGGTTATTGATATTTTGGATAAAGAATATTTAGCTCAAATGGAAAAATGTATGCTATTGTTTCGCACGAGAGATTATAAAAAATTACTTGATATATTAAAAAATGAAGGAAAGAGGGAAATGATTGCGAGTTTCATCCAAAGGGGTGTTCCCGAAGAAAAAGTAATACATCATATGATTCATGGCGAATATTATTTAACGGTTACTGATTTATGGATATTGTTTAATTATTTTAAAATTCCAGCTGTTTTTTTGTATTCGCGTGAAATTGATAAAATACTTTTTATTAATGAAGGTAAAAGTGTCAATTATGTTTTTATTATTGTTTCAAGCCATAAAATTCCTAAATATAAATATATTTCTATAGAAGATGAAATTTTTTTAGACGCCGAAACTTTTTGCATGAAAAGCGGAATCGAGTTGATTCACACAGATTTTCACGAATATGTTCATAATCATCGCATAAAAAAACTTGTAATCGCAGACTCATAAATCATACAAAGGGTTATCTGAAATTGTCATCCCACAATATTTTACGGGCGAGTTCTTATAATCAACCGATTCATATAAACCTGCTGTTTTTGCATTTTCAAGAACAAATTTGAAATTTTCCCAAAATTCATTTGTATGTCCATATGTTTTACACATGACGTGTGTCAATTCGTGATAGGCGACAAAAGTGAGCGTGTCGATATCTATGAGTTTTGTTTCGGTTTCATTTGGTGATTTTGTTTTGTTTAAACAAAATGCGATTTTTTCTCCTTTATTTTCACTGTATGCGGTTAATTTACTCGTCGGTAATATTTCGTTTATTTTTTGCGGATTGAAACCATTTGACAAACGAATAACCCTTTCATCATGAGGGTACTTCTTTTGCAAAAAAGCGACGATTGCCTTGCATCTCTCATTTACTTTTGCCAAGAGGTCGGCGGATTCTTCCTTGTTTTTTCTGTCTCTTACACAATATGTTAAACCATCTTTATCAGATATTATGCATTTTAAATTTAATAATTCTGAATCAGAAAATAATTTTAAAAAAAATAAAATGATAATGAAAATTACTATATAATATAATATATTCATATTATATCATTATATTAAATCAGAATTATTGAGGACCCGCACCAATTTCCAGAGGAACTCTCATAAAATCTGGTGTAATTGTTGAATTGTTCCAAGGACCCACTGAAACTTGTGGGTTGGGTGGCTCAGAACGTAATTGTAGATTTGCGTTTCTTAACGTTTGTCC